>CETU01025785.1_pt1 | contig 12433 bp, 9 predicted proteins | sample 356531 | NCBI WGS metagenome assembly CETU01 (sample SAMEA2623488, study PRJEB7988) | marine metagenome | isolation source: saline water (ENVO:00002010), including
GCAAACAGGTATTCAGCTTTCTGAGTATGGAATTCAAGATCGTATAGGTGGAATAGTGGGAGTTTCTTTATGCACAGAATTAGCTCCAGTTATGGCAGCTATATTGATGGCAGGTAGAGTAGGGTCTTCAATTACTGCAGAGATTTCTACTATGAGTGTTTATGAAGAAATATCCGCATTAAAAACTATGGATATAGATCCAGTAAAATATTTAGTTTTGCCTAGATTTGTTGCATGCTTAATAGCCCTACCATTCTTGGTAATCTATATGGACTTGATCGGATGGCTAGGAGGTTCATTTGTTTCAAATATGAACCAGACAATATCTGTTTCATTTAGTGCATTTTATAATGATTTGAGCCAGGTTGTTACATTTTCTGATATTGCTTCAGGATTAATAAAGTCGATTTTCTTTTCAATAACTATATCTATTACATCTTGCCTGGTTGGTTTGACTACAGAAGGAGGACCTAGAGAAATTGGAACATCAGTAACAAAATCTGTTGTTGCTTCATTTATTGCTATTTTAATACTTGATTATATATTAACAAGATTCTTAATATTGGTGGGATTGCTTTAGAATGGAAAACAATATTTATTTCAGTAATATTTCAAAATCTTTCGATGGGAAAATAGTTTTAGATAACTTATCTCATGGCTTTAAATTAAACCAGGTGCATGTGATACTTGGTAAATCTGGAATGGGTAAATCAGTTTTATTGAAAATGTTAATGGGTTTGATGCAGCCTGATAGTGGTAAAATCCTTATAAATAATATTAATTTAGATGATATTAAAATTAAAGAAAACATCAAAATTTCTTACGTTTTTCAGTTTTCTGCGTTATTGAATTCTTTGACCGTGATTGATAATGTAACTTTATATCTCGATGAAAATAATATTGACACTAAAGAAAATAGACTAAAAAAAGCATATAAGCTTCTTAATGATCTGGGTGTCGAGCAATCTGCTGATAAGATTCCATCTGATCTTAGTGGAGGAATGAGAAAAAGGGTTGCAATTGCTAGATCTTTAATGATTGAACCGGAAATATTATTATATGATGAACCTACAGCAGAGCTAGATCAGATAAATACTAAAATTATTGCAGATATTATTAAAGAGCTGAAAAAAAACTCTCCTATTACACAGATCGTAGTGACTCACGACATTTCTTTTGCTCTAGCCATAGCTGATACTATATCAATACTAGATGAGGGAGTTATAAATTTATCAGATAGTCCTGAGATTATAAAAAAAACTAATCATCCATTATTAGACCCTATTGCCTAATTTATTTATGTATAATGTTATTCATGAATAAAAACTTTCAGATGGGAATATTCTTCGTACTAGGAATAGTAATTTTGCTAGTTCTTTTTGAAGTTGTCTCTGGTGTTTCGATCCTAAAAAAGGATAAACTTTATTATACTTATTTTCAGTCTGTAGGGGAGTTACGCTCTGGCAGTCAGGTTAAGCTTTCAGGGGTTAATGTTGGTAAAGTAAACAGGATTTCCCTTTCAGGTCAGAATGTTGAAGTTCAGTTGTCAATAGACAAGGACATTATTATAAAAGAGGATTCAATAGCTTCTATTAACATGACTAGTCTGTTAGGTTCATCTTACATTGGAATTACTTTCGGGGATGTTAATTCTAAAGTTTTGGCCGAGGGTGGAATCATCAGCTCAGCACAAACCGCAGATTTCAACTCATTAATCTCAAAACTAGATAATACAGTAACTATTTTTAATAACCAGTTTTCAGGTTATAGCGATAAGATTAATTCTATTCTATTTAATTTGGATGACATAATTTCAAATATTGCAAATTCTAAGGGAAGTGTTGGCAAGTTAGTAAATGAATCAGATCTCTATGATGAGCTAATAAAAAGTTTGAATTATTTTTCTAGTATATCAAAAAAAATAGATACTGGTGAAGGCACGCTTGGAAAACTCATAAATGATGAAGAGATTTATTTTCAAGCTAACAAGACTTTAAAAACATTAAATTACTTAACAGAGAAAGTTGCTACTGGTGAAGGATCTTTAGGTAAATTAGTCAATGATGACAAGCTATATAACTCTATTAATGAATTATCAGAAAATTTAAATTCGGTAGTAGCCAAGGTAAATTCTGGTGAAGGAACTTTAGGAAAGCTTGTTAATGATGATAGGCTTTATTATGATGCACTAAATTCGGTAAGAAAATTAAAGAATGCTGTTGAAACTCAAGAAGATTTAGCTCCGCTGACTACTATTACAGCAGCTTTTGGAGTCATGACCCTCTTTTAATATGCCAGTATATGCAACCAATCCAACATATTCTAGAAATTATTCTATTGAAGAATTTTATGAAGCAGGTGTATCATTACTTGGTTCTGAAGTTAAATCTATAAAATCTGGAAAGTTTAGCATAAAAGAAAGTTACGTAATTCTCAGGCGAGGAGAGCTTTATATAATTAATTCATATGTTCCTAAGTATTCAGCATCATCTTTTTTTACACATGAAGAAAAAAGAGATAGAAAATTACTCTTGAAAAAATCAGAGATAAGGAAACTTATTGGAAAAATAAAGATTAAGGGATATGCCTTAATTCCTACAAAAGTATATTCAAAGAGAAATTTAATCAAAATTGAATTAGGACTTGGGAAAGGTAAAAAAATATATGATAAAAGAGCGGATATAAAGAAAAAAGAAGTCGACAAGCAAATAAGACGAGATTTTAAATCAAAATTAAGCATTTAAATTTTAAAAATATCATCTATACTCCTCTTTTTGGGGGCGATTTGGTTTCGACGATGATTTTGCATTTAAAAGTAGCATGTCGAGAGCTAACTCGTTAATCTGGCAAAAGCACTATAAGTGCCGAACCAATCAATCAACTTGCTGCCTAAATAGTGTAGCAACATCTTGCGGACTTTTCTCATAGGGTTTGTTAAGATGAGGATAATATGAGACTAAAATAGAACTTTCTCCTAGTTCTATTTTAGTATTTATGGAGATCGGGATTTTTTCTTTTTTTTAGCTTGGGAAAAATCTTTAAAAAATAAGCTTAAATAAGCATGTAGAAGCTCTTATTTAGCTAATTTTCGGACCTGGGTTCGATTCCCAGCGCCTCCACAAAATATATTAGAAACCAATGTTGTAACTTAAATATATGTTCTTTTCTGACATACCTTTATAAGAAAGTTCTTCGTATTGAGCATTTAATCTAATAATTTTTTGATTTGTAATATTAAAATTAAATCCTAAAGAGACTACAGGCCTAGTTCTATTAAAGTCCTTGCCTAAATCTACACTAGTAATCCCAGAAATACCAGTGGGACTTAAATTTGAAATATCATGATAGATATCATATTCAATTCCACCACTACCAAATATATTAAATTTATTACTAAAACCTTTTTTGAACTTTAATCCACCAACAACAGACAAAGATTTATCTTCAATATCATTATACGTAAGTGGAATTTGCGCATCCTCCTCAGTATATCCATCTTGTATTTTTTCAGCATATCTGCCTGCAAAGTAAGGAGATATTTCAAGACTTCGACTAACCATAATATTGTATTTAAATTCAGAAATTAAGTTCCATGCAGTTAGGGTTGTATTTCCTATTGCTTGTTCAGATATTCCAACTTGTTTTCTTATTATCGTTGCATGTTTAACTTGATGAGCAGTACCTAATTTTACTTGTAAGCCAGATTTATCTGAGTTTTCATTCCATACTCCTAAAATTCCTAATAGTGGAGTTTCATCTCGTAATGTAAAATTTGCAGGAGTATTATGGTCATAGTTTGAATGATGGAATACTGCGAATCTATAATTTTCAGATAATTTTTTCCCGAAAACAAAAACTAAAGATTTAGTTTCAGAATTTGGATTTTTAATTTTAGTATTTCTTGCTCCAAGAGAGATGCACATTCCATTTTTTCCAAAAGTGTCACAATCATAAGTATTCATGTGAGCGAAATTAACATTAACTACATTTGTAAGATTATTCATTCCTAATTCAACCGTAGAAACTATATCTTCATCGTCACTTGTACACCCTGGTAATGAAGAGTTTATTGAACAATTAGTTGAAGGAGTTATTGATTGAGCAGATTCTGTAACAAGATTCCACGTAGTAGCATCACCTCCATTTTCTAAAGACCATTCAAACCTATCTCCAGTAGCATTCAGATGTGTTCCAGATTGTCCTGTTATGGAACCTGAACTAATTCCAGTCATAATTGAACTATAGGTAGTCCCACTTGCAAGTTCAGATTCTGAATCAACATCAAAATTTAAAGACCCAGAAATACTAGTAAATGCAATTTTCCCAAAATCAGATGCACTATTAACCCTTATATTATAATTTGTAGGAACTGTTCCTGTATAAGTAAGTGTAGATCCTGATGCTCCCTGAGAGTTTGTTAAATTAGTTATTATTCCCTCATTTTTTATTGAATAGCCACTACCTGTTGATACAATTGTTCCTGTATTGATAATAGTTGTTATGGTTCCAGTGTTATGAATTCCTTGATTACCTGCAGATATTGTTCCTGAATTTATTAATGTATCAATTTCTCCAAAGTTTCTTCCGTCATTTTCATTTTTATTGTAAATTGCTCTGTTGCCTGTAGCCGTAATATTTCCAGAATTATTAATTGTTTCTATCAAGCCAGTATTATGAATTGTATTTACTGTTGCCTCAATTGTTCCGGAGTTTGTGAGTGTTCCTATTTTTCTTTTATCAAAACTTTGATCTGCATACCACGAGGCTGGTGTTTCAGTATCTCTGGCGTTAACAATTGCCTTTCCATTGTCTACAGTCCCGTCATCATCTCTATCTGTTGATATAGTCCCAGTATTATTAAAATTTTCAATTATTCCAAAATTATTAATTGTTTGCCAACTAGACCTAATAGAGCCCGAATTATTGAGTTCTGTAATTTTACCCCAAACATTTACCCATATTGCCGCATTATCATCTTGAGGGTCTGGAATATCTCTTGTCTGCTTTAAGGTTCCAGTGTTAGTAAAAACTTTTATATGCCCCCAATTCGCGCCAGCACCTGTTCTATTAACCATTTTAATACCTTTGCTTCCAGATATCGTTCCATTATTTTCAAATAACTCGACAGTAGAATTTCTGCCCACAAGAATTACTGTTGTTGACCTGGTCTCTATTAACGATCCATTATTTATTACAGTTGTTCCCGCACTTCCCTTATTTATATTGAGTGGTTTTTTTCCACCAAAATCAGTTACTGTAATACCCGAGTTAATTGTAATTGTTTTTTCTTCTTTATCTTGAACAAATATTGCTGTGCAATCATTTGAAGCAGTTAAGCTTTCCTTAGTATAGTTTACTTCACCATCTACACATGATGCATTTGCTTCATCAAAAGTAAGAAGTAGTATTATTAGTAAAAGAAAAAATTTAATTTTAATCTTAGAAAACATTCACTACATTTTATTCTATAAGGTTATAAGATGCAAAAGGTATTAATTGGAACTAACAATAAAGGTAAAGTAAAAGAGTATAAGTTCTTCCTATCAAATTATTTTCATGTTTTAACTCCCTCAGATATAGGAATAAATTTTGATGTTGCTGAAACAGGCTCAACTTATGAAGAAAATTCATTATTAAAATTAGAATTTCTGAGAAGAAAAGACTTGAATATGGCGATCCTTTGTGATGATTCTGGATTAGAAATTGAATCTTTAAATAATGAGCCTGGAGTATTTTCAGCCAGATACGCGGGCGAAGATTGTTCAGATCAAGACAATATAGATAAAGTTTTAAGGAATTTAAATGGAAAAAAAGATAGAAAAGCAAAATTTATTTGCGTAGTATCCTTTTTTTGGGATAAATTTTCATCTTTTCCTAGGATATTTAGGGGTGAGTGTCATGGCTCAATACTTGAAAATCAATCTGGTAATAGTGGTTTTGGGTATGACCCTATATTTTATTATGAAAATTTGTCAAAAACATTTGCTAATTTATCCGAAGATGAAAAAAATAAAATAAGTCATAGAGCGATGGCTATGAAAGAATTGTTTTCTAATTTAAATTTTTGATTGTAAATAGTTTAAACATTAATTATTATCAAAATATAATCCGATGAGAAAAAAATCTACTAAATATATTTTTGTAACGGGGGGTGTGATGTCCTCTCTTGGAAAAGGTCTTGCTAGTGCTTCCATAGCCGCTCTACTTGAAGCTAGAGGCATAAATGTTTCTCTTCAAAAATTAGATCCTTATTTAAATGTTGACCCTGGAACAATGAATCCTTATCAGCATGGTGAGGTGTACGTTACTGATGATGGTGCTGAAACTGATTTAGATCTTGGCCACTATGAAAGATTTACTAATGTTATTACAAGTCAAGATAGTAATGTAACAACTGGTAGAGTATACAATGAAGTAATTTCTAAAGAAAGAAAAGGAGATTATTTGGGTCAAACCGTTCAAGTCATCCCTCATATTACTGATGAAATAATTAGGAGAGTATTTGCATTAAAAGGTAAAAGTGACATAGCAATTGTTGAAATCGGTGGAACCGTAGGGGATATAGAAAGTCTTCCTTATTTGGAAGCAATCAGACAAATAAGAACACAACTAGGTAAAGAAAATGCGATTTTTATACATCTTACGTATGTCCCTTACATTGCTGCTGCAGGAGAATTAAAAACTAAACCAACTCAGCACAGTGTTAAAGATTTATTACAAATAGGTATTCAGCCTGATATTTTACTTTGTAGAACAGATAGATTTTTATCAAACGATATAAAACGAAAAATTGCTCTTTTTTGTAATTTAAATATTGAATCAGTAATTACGGCTTTGGATGTTGATGTTATATACGAAGTACCCTTAATATTCCATAAAGAGGGCCTCGATGATATTATTCTCGAATCCTTAAAAATATGGACTAAGGAGCCTGATTTATTTAAATGGGAGAATATAATATCAAGAATAAAAAAATTGAAATACAAAACTACAATAGGCGTTGTGGGCAAATATATTGACTTGAAAGATGCATATAAAAGTCTTCATGAAGCACTTTATCATGCATCTTATGAAGCAAATACTCATCTAACAATCAAATATATTGACTCTGAAGAATTAGAGCAATCATCAGCAAAAAAACTTTTGTCAGGCTGCGATGGCATTCTTGTACCAGGTGGTTTTGGTGACAGAGGATTTGAGGGTAAAATTTCGGCAATTCAATACGCAAGAGAGAATAACGTTCCTTTTTTTGGAATCTGTTTAGGTTTGCAAATGGCAATTATTGAATATGCAAGAAATGTTTGTAGAATCAAAGATGCAAATACAAGAGAATCTAATAAAAAAACTAAAAATTATTTGATAGATATTATGAAAAATCAAAAAAACATAAAGGAGAAGGGCGGAACTATGAGGCTTGGCAAGTATCCTTGTAATTTAAAAAAATCCTCTAAAGCTTATAATGCTTATAAAAAAATAAAAATTTCTGAGAGACACAGACATAGATATGAAGTAAACCCAAGTTTCCACTTAAAACTAAAACAGAATGGATTAATTTTAAGCGGACTATCACCTGATGGAAAATTAGTGGAAATAATTGAATTAAAAAAACACAAATGGTTTTTAGCATGCCAATTTCACCCAGAATTTAAGTCAAAGCCATTTTCACCTCATCCACTTTTTAAAGGCTTTATAAAAGCGTCTACTGATTCTAAGAATGACTGAAGATATTCAGAAATACTCTTTATTTATTAAAAACTCAAAAATTTTTTTAGGGAGAATTTTAAAGAGAGATTCAAAAACAAGGAATGTTGAATTAGAATTAAATAATCAAAAAAAAACCATTTGTAAAATTAAAGATTTAATACTAGAAGTCTCTTTAGCTAATTCTCCTGCAACTACTAATAATATTGAATTGAGTAATTTATGGTCTGATTTATCAAATAAAACTCAGATTATCTCTACTTATGAATTTATAAATTTTGCTCTAAATAAATATGAAATTAGTAATTATTTTGATTTATACAATTTGATTGAAAAACTGAATATTGATTATACCTTTTTTAAAATTCTCAATTCTGAATCAATTTATATAAATAGTAAAGAAGTAGTAGAAAAAATAAATCTTAAAAAAATTAGTAAAATCAATAATCAAAATCTTAATAAAGAATTTATAAATAAGTTAAAGAATAAATCAAAAATTGATCACATAAAATACAGTTCACAATATGATAATATTAAAAAATTTTTTGAGGGTAAGAAACAATATGATAAAAAATTTATTAACAGAATTATTGAAGAACTTAATCTAAATAATAATAGTTTTATTTGTTTTCTAAAAGATAATAATTACTTCTCTATGGAGCAAATAATAGGAATGAAATTTAATTTAGATAATACTTTTTTATACAATTTTAACTTATCCGAAATTAATAAAATAAATTCTGCAGAGATAAGTGCTTTTACTGTAGATGATGAAAATACAAAAGATTATGATGATGCTATATCTATTGAATTTCATGATGATTATGTATTGATATCAGTTCATATAACAAATTTTTCTAATTTGATTGATTATATGTCAGAACCTGAGATTTTTGCACGAAATAATATACAAACTATTTATTCACCGTATGGAAATTATAATCTTTATTCTGATGAAATAATTGAACAAATTTCACTGATTAAAAATAATATTAAAGATGTAATCTCTATTGTATTTAAAGTAGATAAAGAATATAAAATACTAGGCTATGAATTGAAAAAAAATAGAATTTTAATTGAAGAAAATTATTCTTATACTAATTTTGAATATCTTATTAACAAAAACCAAAATTTTCAATTTCTCAAAAATTTTACCGATTGTCATAGATCAAAAAGATTAATCAATGCCGACTTTACGGAATTTAATAATGATATATCTTTATTTTTGGGTGCAGACCAAAAATTACAAATTAAAGTTAGTAATCTTGAGTCGCATAAAGTAATTTCCGAACTAATGATTTTAGCAAATAGTTATACTGCTGATTTTATGCAATTGAATAATATTTATTCTATCTATAGGAAGCAGGATGAATCTACAAATCTCATAGTTGATTCAATTGAAAGTGATAATCCATTTAAATTTTTTAGGAATGTATCACCTATTAAAGTTTCTACAGATAATGGACCACACTGTGGTCTAGGTGTTGACAATTATATACAATATACATCTCCCATTAGAAGATATCATGATTCTATAATAATGAGACAATTAAACTCTTTCTTAGATTGTAAAGATATATTTTTTTCAAAGGAAGATTTAGATAATATTTTGAAATCTACAAACTCTAAATTAGAGATATCTAAGAATAAATCTAAAAACGTATATAAATTTTGTGCTTTAAAATATTTGCTTGATAATTGTAAATATGAGACTGATGTTCATGTATATAGTGTTTTAAAAAATGATTATATTATATATTTAAGTGAATTAAATATCTTTGATCTTGTAAGTAAAAACCAGTTTAAAAAAATATATAAAATTAATGATAAAATAAGTATTAAATATGATTTTATTGATCTTTTTAGCTTAAACATAAGGAATATAGAGGAAATCCTGTAAAACTTTTTTACCTTTTTTTTCAACCTTTTTTTTGTTATAATAAAAAGGATTTAAAAGTTAAACATATTTATTTTTCCATAGGGAGAAAACAGTGTCCAAAGATTTTTTGAATATTACTGACAGTAGAACAGGTAAATCTTATGAGTTAGAGATTAATGATGGTAACATCAGAGCCAGAGACTTAAGGCAAATTAAAGTTAATGATAACGAATTTGGAATGATGAGCTATGATCCTTCATTTGAAAATACTGCTTCATGTAAAAGCAGTGTGACTTTCATTGATGGTGACAAAGGGATTCTTAGGTATAGAGGGTATCCAATTGAGCAACTAGCAGAAAAGAGTTCTCAATTAGAAGTTTCCAAACTTTTAATTGATGGAGAATTACCAAATAAATCCGAATTAGATAAATGGGTTTCTGATATTAAAAGTTTTAACTCTGTTCCAAATGAAATAGAGAAAATAATTACATCTTTTCCCGAAAGCTCACATCCAATGGGGGTTTTAATAAGCTCAATAGCTGCTTTGAGTACATTTTATCCAAATTCAAAAGAAATTACTGATGATAGAGAGAATTATGAAAATATTTGTAGGCTCATCGCTCAAGTTCCTATTTTAGCAGCTTACATTTACAGACACTCTCAAGGACTAAAAATTGTACCCCCTGATAATTCACTTAGCTATTCAGAAAATTTTCTAAATATGCTTTTTGATGGTGATAAAAACAAACTTAATCCAGAAATAATTAGTGCTATGGATGCTCTATTTATTTTACATGCTGACCATGAACAAAATTGTAGTGCCAGTGTTATGAGAAATACTGGTAGTTCTGAGCCAGATCCATACTCTGCGGTTGCAGCTGCAACGGCAGCTCTATACGGACCTCTTCATGGTGGAGCTAATGAGGCAGTTTTGGACATGCTGTCCAATGAAATCAAATCAGTTGAAAACATCCCAGATTTCTTAGAGAAGGTTCAGAAGAAAGAAGCTTTGCTAATGGGGTTTGGTCATAGGGTATATAAATCTTATGATCCTAGAGCAAAATATATTAAAAAAGCTGCTGATAATGTTTTTGAAAAGACAGGTACAAATCCACTCTTAGACATTGCTCTTAAACTAGAGTCTATTGCTTTAAGTGAGGACTATTTTATTCAAAGGAATTTATATCCAAATGTTGATTTCTATTCTGGATTAATTTACCAAAGCATGGGAATTCCAAGTCCTATGTTTACTGTTCTTTTTACTATTGGTAGAACTCCTGGGTGGTTAGCACAGTGGAAAGAATTCTTAAATGATAAAGATCAAAAGATTGCAAGGCCAAGACAAATTTATACCGGATATGATTCAAGAGATTATCAAGATTTAGAATCTAGATAAAATATCAATCAAATTTGGGTTTAAGCCAATTAGAAGAATTATTGCAATACAAACACTTAATATTAATTTTTGTTCTAGCTCAATATCAAATTTATCTAAGCTATTTATGTTTTTGTCAGAGAAAATGAATCTAATTAATTTTAAGTAGTAGAAAAAACCAATGGCTGCTCCAGCTAATATTATTGAAGGATAAAAAATTCCATATTCTTGGTACATAAGTATTACTATATTAAACTTCCCCCAAAAGCCTGCAGTTAACGGAACACCAGCTAACGAGAGAACAGAAATGGTTATTATTATTGACAGAAAGGGGGAGTCTTTGTATAAACCTTTTAGGTCCTCAACATAAAATTCGAATTGATTTTTGTTGAAATTACTAATTGAGGAATATAAACATAAATTCGAAAAAATATAAAAAGTGAAATAAATTAGAATAAAACTGTATGATATTTGCATATTTAGTATAGAAAACAAAATCATCATTCCTGCATGAGGTATTCCTGAATAAGCAAGTAATCTAAATAAGTTTTTTTGTTTTAATGTCAATATTGAGCCATAAATTATTGAAGATAATGAAAAAATTATAATGATATTTTTTATATATGGGATATTATCGTAAAGATTCTCGGTACTCACCAAACTTATTAATAATGAAATTACAGCAATTTTTGGAATAGTGCTCAAATAAGGAAGAATATTTGATGGCGCTGATTGATAAGTATCTGATAACCAGAAGTGCATAGGTATTAAGCCCGTTTTAAAACATATTGATAAGAAAAAGAAGAAGAAAGATAATATTGATAAAACATCTGATGATAAAGAATTATCAAAACTTATAAGTGTTGAATTTGTCATACCGAAATTTAGTACAGCAGAAAAAATAATAAGAACTGTAGATAATGTTCCAAAGAAGAATAATTTAGTTGCCCCTTCTACTGCAATATTACCTTTAGGCCCCATTGCGGTCATTAAATAAATTGGTATGCTCATTAATTCTAGGCCTAATATTAGAGTAAAAAATTCTCTAGCCGAGATTGTTATTAAGGCTCCAAGCATGGACATTACTAATAGGAGTGAATATTCTCCAACAATCTTTGAATACAACTCATCATTTTTTTTGCTTATAAAGCATATAGAGACTAGAGATGAAGCTAATATTAATATCTTAACGGCCTTCGTAAATTCATTGTTTACCAAAGCTTCATTCATGTAATAGATACTGCCAGACTGGTTCAGTAGAAAAAATATTGATATAAAAATTCCAAAAATAATCAGCATAGAATTGCTTTTTGAAAAATGCTTATGATCAATCAGAGAATTTATTAAAATTAAAAAGAGTGTAATCGCGATCGATATCTCAGGCAATAAGCTATTTATTATATTTTCCATTATTTCATTACTAACCCTTTATAAGAATCAAATAGTATACTCTGTATAAAATTAGGATAAATTCCAAT
>CETU01032307.1_pt1 | contig 12398 bp, 19 predicted proteins | sample 356531 | NCBI WGS metagenome assembly CETU01 (sample SAMEA2623488, study PRJEB7988) | marine metagenome | isolation source: saline water (ENVO:00002010), including
AACTGATGAACCAAACGTTACACCTGACTTAGCACCTAGCTCAGTAGAAATCGACATTGATCAATATCAAGACGACTTCTAATGTTTAAATCAGGATTAGAGGAAAAAGTCTCTGATCTTTTATGTGAGTTAGGTGTTGACTACGAGTATGAGGGTCTAAGTTTACCTTATACAATCAAACACTTATATACACCTGACTTTGTTTTGCCTAACGGCATCGTGTTAGAAACAAAAGGATATTGGAAACCAGAGGACAGACGAAAGATAAGACAAGTTGTCACTGAAAACCCACACATAGATTTACGAATGGTATTTCAAGATCCTTATAAAAAGATTAGTAAGAAATCCAAAACAACATATGCGAAATGGTGCACACGATACAACATTAAGTGGTGTGCATACCACGCAATACCAGTGGATTGGCTGACATGACTGAAAGCGAATTCATTAGACACGAACCATGTCCAGACTGTGGCTCATCTGACGCACTAGCTGTGTATACAGATGGCCATACATTCTGTTTCAGTTGTCAAACTAGGACAGCTGCTAACAAACAAGAAAACAAATTATCCATGCAAACAAATGTCAACTTCAAAGGTACCGCTCAACGACTCAATAAAAGAAGAATCAGCGAACAGACGTGCGAAAAGTACAAAATCTACAGAGATGAGACATACTTACGCTTCCCTTATTTCGATGGCTCTGGACGTATTAAAGGATTCAAAACAAAAACCAAACTAAAATCATTTAAGTATGAAGGACATACTACTGACACTTTATTTGGTCAGCATTTGTTTCCTAATTCTGGCAAACGTATTGTTATATTCGAGGGTGAGCTAGATGCAGCCTCTGGATACGAGGCAATGAATGGTTGGCCAATGGTGTCTTTGCCGCATGGTGCAGCAAGTGCAAAAAAAGATGTACAAAAACAAATACCCTTTTTACAGGGATATCAAGAGATTGTTTTATTTTTTGATAAAGACGATCAGGGACGCAAGGCGACAGAGCAAGTGGCAGCTGTCTTACCGCAAGGGACAGTTAAGATTGCTCACCTGGAAGATCCGTACAAGGATGCCAGTGATGCTTTACAGGATAATAATCCAGACGCTATACGCCGTGCGATATGGGATGCGAAACCTTATAGGCCAGATGGAATCGTTGATGGTAAATCTTTACTGAATGCAGTAACGACACCAAGTCAACCATGTAATCATGAGTATCCATTTGCTGGTTTACAGGCAATGACCCACGGTATAAGATATGGCGAACTTACAACTATTACGGCTGGCACAGGCCAAGGCAAGAGCAGCCTATGTAGAATGCTCGCAACTGAGCTTCTTAACAAAGGAGAGAAAGTAGGCTACATCGCATTAGAAGAATCTAACAGGCGAACAGCACTTGGACTTATGTCAGTGGCTGTAGGAAAAGCTTTACATTTAGGTGAACATGAATATTCTACTTTGAAAGATGCTTACGATAAAACTATCTTGGGTTGGAACCTTTATTTATACGACCATTTTGGCAGTCTATCTGCGGATATTATTTACAACCGTATTGAATATATGGCTCTTGGCCTGGATATAAAAGTAGTTTTCCTCGACCATCTTAGTATATTGCTGAGTGGATTAGACGGAAATATGGATGAAAGACGCACCATAGACAAGACTATGACTGACTTACGTAGTCTTGTTGAGCGTACAGGAATTAAATTATTCTTAGTGTCTCATCTTAGAAGAGCACAAGGAGACAAAGCAGTTGAAGATGGTCAGCGTGTTTCTATTGGCATGTTACGAGGGTCAGCCAGCATAAGTCAATTATCTGACACAGTCTTAGCACTGGAAAGAGATCAGCAAAACCCAGATGATTGCTCTACATTACGTGTGTTGAAAAACAGATACAGTGGAGAGACTGGGGTGGCAGCTGAACTGAAATATGATAAAACTACCTGTAGATTTAATGAAACTAAGAACACAGTTTTCAATCCCAGCACAGACTTCTGAGCTGGATAAATTAAAAAAACCAAACCCACCAAGTAAACAAGCAGTGAAGAAAGCAAAGTTTCGGGATAAAACTTATGTCGGAAAAGCAAATGCTCGTATTTGACTGCGAAACAAACGGATTATTGCATGACGTTTCTGAGATACATTGCATCGCCATATACGACAATACGAAAGAGGAAACCTTCGTATTTAATAATCAAGGTGACCAATCAGGACCAATCACTGAAGCTTTGCATTGGCTCAGTTCGGCTGATGTTCTTGTCGGCCATAACGTTATTAATTACGACTTACCTGTTCTTCGGAAAATTTATTCTTGGTTTAATACTAATGCTTCTATTGTTGACACTCTTATCTTATCTCGCTTATATCATCCAAACATGATGGAGATAGATAAGAAAAGAAACATAGCAAGAATGCCATTACAGTTGTATGGTAGACATAGCTTAGAAAGTTATGGCTATCGATTACAAGAATACAAAGGTGAGTTTGGTAAAACAACAGACTGGCAAAAATGGAGCCAGGAGATGCAAGACTATTGCGTACAAGACGTTAAAGTTACAACTAAATTATGCGAGCACTTCCGCCCTTACCTGACTGGTGCACGTTAGAACACCAAGTCGCACACATACTTACAGAACAAGAACTTCATGGATGGCAATTCGATGAACAAAAATGTCAGCAACTTGAATCACATCTCAGAAGAGAGATGGAAGAAGTTACTGGAATATTACAAAAACAATTCCCTCTCATTGGAGGAAAGATGTTCACACCTAAACGAAATAACGCATCCCAAGGATATGTCGAGGGAGCAGAGTTACAAAGATTAGTTGAGTTCAATCCAACATCACGAGATCATATAGCATGGATATTAAAGAATCGTCTGAAGATTACATTGACTCAGACTACGAAGACTGGGAAACCAATTATAGACGAGATCACTCTGACGGAGATATCGAATCCCTTTTGCAAGTTATGTGCGAAAGCTTTGGATCTAAAGAAGAAGCTAGGAATGATATCGCAAGGCGTGAACGCATGGCTTCGGCTATGTACGAACTCTAGGATTCATCATCATTGTTCTGTATCGACAAACACATTTCGATGTGCCCATCGTAAACCAAACGTGGCTCAGTCGCCAGCAGAAAAAGAATTTAGAGAACTATTTACAGCAAGTCCAGGTAATATAATGGTAGGTGCCGATTTAAGCGGTATCGAGTTACGCATGTTAGCCCATTATCTCGGACGGTATGACGGAGGTCGATACGCAGACATACTACTAAACGATGATATACATCAAGTTAACGCTGACAAAATAGGAATCACCCGCCGCCAAGTTAAGACTGTGACATATTGCTTTCTTTATGGTGGGGGAAATATAAAACTAGGTATGAGTTATGATAACTCTTTACAACCCAAGGAAGCCAGTAAAAAAGGATCCGAGATTAGAGCGGCTTACGTTGCTGCAATCCCTGGACTCTCCGACTTATTGGCAGCGGTTACAGATAAGGCTGCTAATGGTTACCTCTTGGCATGTGACGGACGAAGGGTGCTGGTCGATTCACCGCACAAAGGATTAAATTACCTTCTACAATGTTCCGCTGGTATCATCGCAAAACGTTGGATGGTAATAGCAAACGACCAACTACAACCCTTTCACACTAAACAACTTGCGTTCATACACGATGAATTGCAATACGAATGTAATCCAAAATATACAGAAGAGGTAAAACAACAACTTGAAAACTCAGCAGTTAACGCTGGAGTGTATTACAAGTTACGCTGCCCAATTGCAGCAGAAGCAAAGTCAGGAAACAACTGGAGCGAAGTCCACTAGACAATGCAGTTTATGTAAAGATTTTAAATTATTATCAGATTTTAAAATATCTAATACAACTCCAAAAAAAATACATTATAAGAATTTTTGTAAAAGTTGTGACAGTAAAATATCAAAAGATCGTAGAGAGATACGTAAGAATGCACCACCACAGTCAGAACAATGTGACTTATGTGGCAAAGTGTGTAAGACATATTTAGATCATTGTCATAACTCATTATTATTTAGAGGGTGGTTGTGTAACGAATGCAACACTGGTCTAGGTAAATTTAATGAAGATACAAATTTACTCAAAAAAGCAATAACTTATTTAAACCCGAATGAAACTACTAATTGACTGCGACTACATAGTATACAAATGCTGTGCAGCTGCTGAGACTGAAATTGATTTTGGTGATGATGTTATATTAGTCACCTCATTATTTACTGAGGCATACAGATGTGTACAGAGAGAACTTGATAAGATAAAAAAAGATTTTCCTTTTGCAGAAGATATACTTTTATTTTTTACAAGTCCTAATAATTTTAGGAAAAAAATTCTACCTGAATATAAAGGTCATCGCAACAGAAAAAAACCCTGTGGATTCAAAAGAGTTATAAATCAACTCAAAAAAGATTATAAAGTAATAGTTAAACCTACACTTGAGGCTGATGACAGTCTTGGTATTTATGCTACAAAGTGGAAAGGTAATATCATTGTTTCACCTGATAAGGATATGAGACAAATACCAGGCAAACTGTATGACTTTAATGAAACCATAGATATCACACCTGAAGAAGGTGCAATGTGGCATCTCACACAGACACTTTCTGGAGATAACACAGATGGATATAGTGGTGTACCAGGCATTGGTATTAAACGTGCAGAAAAGATTTTCAAAGAGAAAGGATATACTTGGCGAGCAGTCGTAGAAACCTTTGAAGATAAAGGCATGACTGAAAATGATGCATTAGTAAATGCAAGACTTGCACGAATACTTACAACTGACGATTACGATCATGAGAAAAAAGAACCAATCCTTTGGACCCCCGCCACCAATTACCAAGTTAACAATGGATCAAGACTTGAAGCTACGCCAGCTTGAAATCATGTTAGCTAAACCAGAGACAAGGAAAGAAGATATTGCAACCGTTATGATTGCATTACAAGAACAAGCCTTTGTCTTATCTAATTGTATAGAAAACCTTATAAAGAAATGGCCAAAACCACCAACGACCAAGGACCATCGTACTACAGAAGAGGGCCTATTGATGTTTGGGATTTTGTTAGACAACAAGAACTCGGATTCCACCTCGGAAACGTAATTAAATATGTATGTCGAGCTGGTTACAAAGACAATGACATAGAAGATTTATCAAAAGCAATCCACTACTTATCAAATGAAATCGAATATAGAACCGCAAAAAATTGCGAGAACTGGGAGAGTACAATCCTGGATAGATAACCCTGGTTCTCGTTTACCAGTTAGTTGTACAATCTTCGTAGTAGAAGACTCAATGGAGGGTCCAAATGGTATCGAAAAGAGCTGGAGATTTGTGTCGCATGCTCTTCGCTTTGGAGCGGGAGTTGCAGTCCACATGTCGAAAATTAGGCCAAAAGGAACAACAACAAATAAGGGACCTGATTCGCTCGTTGCGAGCGGACCTGTCTCATTCGCAAAAATCTACTCAACATTAAATGAAATTCTTAGAAGGGGTGGCACCTACCGTAATGGTGCGTGTGTTATTCATCTCGATATTACACATCCCGATATTCTTGATTTTATCGAAGCTCCCAGGCATGAACTTCCCTGGATCAAAAGATGCATCGATCTCGAAGCCCAAGACTGGTATAATTCAAAACCTGAAGTCAAGGAAGCAATACTTAGAGGAATTGCAAGCGGAGACATTTGGCTCAATAAAATAAAATACGATGAACAAGGACAAAGAATATACAGCAACGTCTGTCTTGAAGTTTACTTGCCCTCACGAGGGACTTGCTTGTTACAGCACGTCAATCTCGGTGCCTGTCGTATCGGCGACTTACGGCAGAGTTTCCGTGAAGGTATGCAATCTCTGTGCGATCTCCATAGTCGGACAGGCGTTGGAGAATCTGGAGAATACCTTTCACCAGATGTCGATAGACAAGTCGGACTCGGCATGCTCGGTCTGGCCAACTTCCTCAAAATCAATAATATAACTTATAAAGAGTTTGGTGAAGGTTTAGAAGCTATTAACAATGGCAACATAACTGATACACTAGCTGGATTTGCTGCGAGAGAGTTATACATAGGTCTTGAGGAAGCAAGCAACGCAGCAAGACAACACAACATGGTGCGAGCTTTTGCCATAGCTCCAACTGCATCATGTTCATATAGAAGTAGAGATTTACAAGGTTATACTTGCACACCAGAAATAGCTCCTCCTATTGCTAGAACAGTAGACAGAGATTCGGGCGAATTTGGTGTAGAAAGGGTGGAATATGGCAACGTTGAGATCGCATCCGAGGTCGGGTGGGAGAATTATAAAAAGGTAGCAGATCAGATAATGATTATGCTTCATAGAACTGGTTTGCTTCATGGCTATAGCTTCAACTCTTGGAGTGATATGGTGACTTACGATGAGGCATTTGTAGACGAGTGGCTTAAAAGCCCACAAACGTCCCTCTATTATGCATTACAAGTAATGGGTGACGTTCAGGATAAATCAGATGCCTACGCTGCACTAGATCAGTCCGATGTTGACGCATACTTGGAGGACATAATGAGCAATAAACCCGATGAAATAGCTTGTGACTGTCAACAATGAACCCCTACGAAAAATTATTAAATAGAAAAAGAACCTGGACACCAGTACAAACCACCAAAGGAAAATTTAAACATGGAGCAGAAGAAACCATCTACCGTGCTCTTGCAATACGCCACATGGAATTACCAGTTGGCGACTTTATATCAGAAGCAATCTCTGAGATTCCTGACAAAGCTAAAAAACTTTTGGAGTCAAATGTAAAGGATGAGATAAAGCATGACCTTGCTCTTGGATACATCACCAACGCTCATGGCGTTAATGACAAAGCAGAAGCCGAGGCACTACGCCTACGAGATGCCTGGTTATCACATCCTGATCATACGATAGCTAAAGCACTAGTAATAGAAAGAGCTATATTTTTCGTGCTATTACCTATGTTTAGATTTAATGGTGATGCTGGTTTAGCAACAGTGTCAGCAGATATATCAAGAGATGAGCAAGTACATGTAGCTACTAACTCATTAGTATGTGCAGAGTTAGGATTAAGACCTAGCCAGTCACTAGACAAACTTAGAAAAGCAACAATAAATTGGATTATGCAACCATTGTCTATGGAGCATGACGATAAATATTTAAGCAAAAAATTTTGGCTGGATGCGAGTGATCGCCTCATGTATGAAGGTAAAGCTCCACAGCTAAATGGTACCAAAGCTGGAAGAATGCCAGCATTTTTTGAACATGACAACAGAAATCTCCCTAGCTACGCTTAAATTACACAACGAGCGATTAGATAAATTACTAACAAGGCTAGAGGAAAATTTTGGTTGGAAACCTATCCATCCTAAAGAAGACGTACAGACCATCATGTACAGAGCTGGACAAGCCAGCGTAATTGATTACATAAAATCCATAATGGAGGAAGAAATCTAATGTGTGCACCAGTCATACCATTAATTAGTGCTATAGGTGGTTTAGCAACAGCCGCCTCATCACTAGGAATACTAGGAGGAAATAGAAATAGACAGACTCAACCAACAAGAACAATGACCCCACCTCCTACAGTACAGGGTCCAGGACCAGCTGCATCAGCTGCTGGAGATGACGAAAAAACTAAGAAGGTTGATGAGTCAATCAAGATCCAACAAAACGCAAAACAAAAAAGAGATAAGCAAACAGTTAAGAAAGGACTTGCATCTCTTGGAGCGGCATCAGCAGTTAATACAGGTGTAGATAGCACCCCAGCTGGCGGAGTTAATACAGGAACATGATGCTGGCACGTACTAGATATGATCGATTGACACATGGTCGTACCGAGTTCCTTGACACCGCAGTCGATTGTAGTGAGTTAACGTTGCCTTATCTTATAAGAGATGATTTAGATGGACCATATCACAAAAGGTTAATAACACCTTGGCAAAGCATTGGAGCTAAAGCAGTTGTTAACCTTAGTGCTAAACTTGGTCTAGCTCTCTTACCACCCCAAACTACATTTTTTAAGTTACAAATTAGAGATGATAAACTTGGTGTAGATTTACCAGCAGAAGTTAGAAGTGAACTAGACCTATCTTTTTCTAAAATGGAAAGGATGGTTATGGATTACATCAATGCTTCTACTGATAGAGTCGTTGTAAACCAAGCATTAAAACATTTAATTGTTTCTGGAAATGCATTAATATTTATGGGCAAAGATGGTCTAAAGCACTATCCCCTTAACCGTTTCGTAGTTAATAGAGATGGAAACGGGAACGTGCTAGAGATTGTCACAAAGGAACTTATATCACGTCAGGTTCTTGACATAGACTTAGAAGAACCAATAGTCGAGCCTAACTCAGGCATAGATGAGACAAAGTCTGATGAAGATGATGTAGAAGTATTTACCTATGTGCGTTTAGAAAACGGACGTTGGGTATGGCATCAAGAAGCGTTTGATAAAATAATAGCTGGCAGCAGAAGTAGTGCACCAAAAAATGCAAACCCCTGGCTTGTTCTTAGATTCAATACCGTTGACGGTGAGGACTATGGACGTGGCAGAGTAGAAGAGTTTCTTGGTGATTTTAAATCTTTAGAAGGTTTATCTCAAGCACTAACGGAAGGCAGCTCGGCGGCTGCGAAGGTAATTTTTCTAGTCAGTCCCTCTTCAACTACGAAGCCAAAAACCCTTGCAGAAGCTGGAAATGGAGCCATAGTTCAGGGAAGGGCGGAAGATGTACAAGTCGTTCAAGTTGGAAAGACCGCAGACTTCAGAACAGCATCTGAAATGATTTCTAATTTAGAAAGAAGAATTAACGAAGCATTTCTCGTTTTACAAATTAGACAAAGTGAAAGAACTACCGCAGAAGAGGTACGTCTTACACAGTTAGAATTAGAGAAACAGCTTGGCGGACTCTTTAGTTTGTTAACGGTTGAGTTTCTCATACCTTACCTCAACAGAACTCTACACATACTTCAAAGAAATAACGAAATACCTAAAATACCTAAAGATTTAGTTAGACCACAAATTGTAGCTGGTGTTAACGCATTAGGTAGAGGACAAGACAGAGAAAGCTTAACTCAGTTTGTACAAGTGTTAGCCCAAACTATGGGACCTGAAGCACTGATGAAATTCATTGAGCCAAGTGAATATATTAAACGTCTTGCAGCTGCACAAGGTATAGACGTATTAAATCTTGTTAAGACACAACAGAAGTTACAACAAGAAATGCAGCAACAACAACAGATGATGCAAGCTAAAGAAATGACCAAACAGGCTGGGCAGATTCTTGGTACACCTATGATGGACCCAAGTAAGAACCCTGCAATGATGGAAGGAATGGCTGAAGCAGAACCTGAAATGGAAACACCACCAGAAGAATAAAATGGCAGAAACTTTAACAGTAAACGATACCCCTGAAGCTGAAGGTCTAAGTGCTGAAGAGCAAGACTCCCTGCAAGTTGGGGAACAAATGGCTGAACAGCAAGGTGAATTACTTGCTGGTAAATATAAAAATGCTGAAGATTTAGAAAGAGCATACGTAGAACTACAGAAAAAATTAGGAGACAAAGATGCCTTATCACAAGAAAGGGAAGGGGAGCAAGAAACCCAAGAAGTAGAAGAACCTACTGAAACACAGATGTATCATGATGACGGTAACGTTAATTATGAGTCTGTAAAAGAACACTATGGTGAAACTCTTAGTAGTTTATTTCAACAAAAAGGTGTAGATCCTTACAGTATTGCTGAACATTTTTATAAAAATAATGGTCAGATAACACCTGAAATGCACAACCAATTAACTGGAGCTGGTATAGCAAAAGAAGCAGTAGATGCATATTTAGCTGGACGAGCAAAAGATATGGGTATGAATTCTGCCATACAGCAAACTGATATAAATGCTATTTATAATTCAGTTGGCGGAGAACAGCAGTATAAAACTCTTATGAATTGGGCAAGTCAAAACTTATCAGAAGATTCTATAAAGTCATTTGATAATCTTGTAAATACTGGAGATCCTGGTTCTATACAACTAGCAGTAGATGGTTTACTATCTAAATATCAAAATGAAAATGGATATGAAGGAAGAATGTTAACAGGCAAACCATCTAAGCAAAGTTCAGATGTATTTAGAAGCCAAGCACAACTTGTAGAAGCTATGAGTGACCCACGCTATGATAGAGATCCAGCATATAGACAGGATGTCATAGCTAAATTAGATAGATCAGATTTGAAATTTTAATCATGGCATACAAAAAAGTATTAAAAAAAATTAAAAAGTACATGACAAAAAAGGAGAACGTGTCTCCAACATCTAAGTACATAAGAGCTGTAGATAAAAGAAACAAAGCAATTCAAGATGCATTTAACGGGAACTTTTAATCATGTATTTCGATAACATGTTTGACAATAGGCAACCTCCTAGAGCAACACCTCTTAGAGAACCACCAGCACCAAAAAGACCAAAAGCACAAAAAACACCTCAAAAAAAAGCACCAAAAAAAACTGGCACTAAGTGTCCATCTGGTTTTTATTTTGATAAGAAAAAAGGAAGGTGTGTACAGGCTGGTGTTGGTCCAGAATTTAAACCATGAAGCCTCAAGACTTAGAAAAATTATTAAACAATTATCCCTACGAACCGCCGATAAGAATTATGACCCATCATAACCACGAAAACGATAGATGGCATGTAGCTGAAGAAACAAATGGTCGCCTTGCAATGATAGGCATCATAGCTGCATTAGGTGCTTATGCACTAACAGGACAAATTATTCCAGGTATATTCTAAATGCCATATTCTAAATACTCTGCAAAACAAAAAGGTTTGGCATCTTTAGCTGGTAATAGAAAGAAGATTGGTGCAGACGATCTAGCAAAACTTAGAGCAATGAAGTCAAATGCCAAAAAAAAACGTAAGCCTAAAAATAGGAAAGCATAAAAGTAGAACTGGCGGACTTACAAAAGCTGGTAGAGAAAAATACAACAGAGAAACTGGCAGTAATTTAAAAGCACCCCAGCCAGGAGGTGGACCTAGAAAGAGATCATTTTGTGCTCGCATGAAAGGTGTAAAAGGTCCTATGAAAAAACCAAACGGCAAGCCTACACGTAAGGCTTTAGCCCTTCGCAAATGGAAATGTTAAATGGCACACAAAGGTAAAGGCTCCTGTAAAGGAGGCATGAAAAAAGGAGGAAAAAAAAATGCCCGCTAAACGTGGACTCTATGCAAACATACATGCAAAGAGAAAAAGAATAGCTGCTGGGTCAGGTGAAAAAATGAGAAAGCCTGGAACTGCGGGGGCACCTACTGCTGCTAATTTTAGAAGAGCAGCTAAAACTGCTAAAGGTGCAAAGAAAAAAACTAAGAAGTAATCCTTATGTCTAATACAAAACCTACACCAGAACATGATTTTGAAGTTGCTAAACTACAAAAGCAAGTAGAGGATATATTAGAAAAATATAGACAAGAAAAGATTCCTGTGTATAAAGAACCAGAAGGTGATCCATCATTTTAAAAATGGCTGAAAGTACAAGACACTGGAAATCTGAAACTACAGGTAGAAAAAATATACCAATAGTTGCAGAAAAACCAGTTAAAAAAAAGCGTGACGAAAAAGGACGCTATATTAAAAAAGAAAAATAAATGCCACGTCCGTTCATCCTGTTATAGGACGCATGAAACCTAGACATGGAACGGGGTCTAGGTATATGGGAGATTACTCATGACAGTAACTTACGTATATCGTGGCGTTGCTTACACTAAAATAGTTAAGTAACAACAAAGAAAGAGAGCACCTCAGAGTCGGACTCTCTTTCAGTTTGGCTTTTGACCCTTACGAGGATACTCACTAGCCGTCATGACGGTGGGATAGACCACGCAACAAATGAGTCGCATAAGACTCACAACTTTTCACATGTGAAGACGATTATTTATACCTTAGATTTTATAACTTAAAATGGCTAATGCTAATCAAGTTGCTTTAGGTAGATCGAATCTATCTACAGGCACAGGGTATGGTGGTGCTACCGATAAGTACGCCCTTTACCTTAAATTGTTTAGTGGAGAAATGTTTAAAGGTTTCCAGCATGAAACAATTGCTAGAGATCTTGTAACAAAAAGAACACTAAGAAACGGCAAATCTCTACAGTTCGTCTACACAGGACGCATGAGCAGTTCCTTCCACACACCAGGTACTCCCATACTTGGAAACAGTGACAAGGCACCTCCAGTGGCAGAGAAGACCATCGTAATGGATGATTTACTCATTAGTAGTGCTTTCGTGTACGATTTAGATGAAACACTTGCACATTACGAATTGAGGGGTGAAATTTCCAAGAAGATTGGATATGCTCTTGCTGAAAAATATGACAG
>CETU01148344.1_pt1 | contig 12319 bp, 1 predicted proteins | sample 356531 | NCBI WGS metagenome assembly CETU01 (sample SAMEA2623488, study PRJEB7988) | marine metagenome | isolation source: saline water (ENVO:00002010), including
CATGGGAGTTTACTTCCTTGTTTGCTGGCTGGGCTTGGGGCTTTTTGCTAGCAATGCTTACCTTATGGGCGACTGCTTTGTGGACTTCAAGACTCAACATTGTTGCAGCACTACGTGGCGGAATGGTAAGGGTTCAGAGTGGACTTCCATGGCCTTTGCTGTTGGTTCAATTCTGTACTTTAGCTGGTGCAGTACTCGCTTTGCTAATTTTGGTTCTACTTGGATTTGATTCAGGATTTGCTTACTTGTTGTGGAGTATGGGTGGCGTATTTGTTATTGTTACAGTAACGCCAATATTCACCTGGGAATTGCCAATAATGCTTCGAAATAGAGGTGCGGTTTGGGATAAATTGGCTCGCAATGCCAGCCGCAATAGTTTTGCTTGGCTTGGCAGTTTGTTGTTAGTTTGGACAATCTTGCTTGCAGGCATTGACCCGATTCGTAATGATATGACTCCAGATGAGTTGTCATTCATTTTACTTGGTTTGGTTGAAGTATTTGCTGGAGTAATGGTGCTAACAAGTCTGGCACCAATGCTTGTTTCTCGATTAGGTCGCTCACGCTTCTTGACCAAGCGTATGGGGCCAACTGTTCCAGTTGCATTAGCACATCCTCTGGCTAGTCCAGTTAGGACTGCAGTAGTGATGGCAATGTTTTCAATTACCGTCTTTTCAGTAGTCGTATTAAGTGGCTATACTGAGCAATTTGACAATTACTCAAGTTCATTTGTCGAGGAAACAGAAGGTGAATTTGAACTAATGCTTACCTCTTCACGTTCAAGACCGATTGAGTTAGGAGGTGATCCCTCGCAGTGGAATCTAAACTCAAGCCTTATTGATGATATTGATGCAACAGGATTAGTATATCGGTCAGAAGCATTCTTGGAAGATTCTAATGAAGAGCGAATGCCATATGTTTTGCGTGGTTTTGATGAAGGATTTGCCAACCACGGAGGTCTACCATTATTCGAGTGGGATTCTCAGTTTGGCAGCACTGAAAAAGAGGTTTGGGATACAGTTAGAAATCGACAAGATTTGGTGCTTTTAGATGCATCATTTGGACTGGAATTAAGTACTGATGGAACGGGACTTTCTACGTTAAGTTTTTCAATTGGAGATTCGATTTTTCTAATTGATTTATCGAACCCTGGAAATAAGCGAATTGTAACTGTTGCAGGCTTCCTTGAACAGTCATCATATCTGTTCTCTCCAGGAGTTTGGTTGAGTGGCGATGTTGTCCAAGATCAGTTCGATGGAAGACTCACAAGAATGTATGTAAGTTTGAGCGATTCAGCAACTCCATCAAAAGATTTTGATGATTCAGGAATTAGTACGTTTTCTGCAACTGGCAAACCGGCAGATGTCCGAATAGCTGCTGCACAATTGGCTGAAGAATTGGAAGAAGAAATGAATAGTGAAGGAGTCACAATTTCTGTGATATCAGATGATGTAATGCTTATACAATCACTCGTTATTGCGATTCTAGGAATCTTTGAAGCATATTTGGCTCTAGGTTTGATTGTAGGTATAGGTGGTATTGGGGTAGTAACGGTACGTTCGGTATCTGAACGCCGTAAAACAATCGGTATATTACGAGCGCTTGGTTATCGTAAGAGCATGGTAATGCTATCATTCTTGATCGAGGTTTCATGGGTTGCAGTTCTTGGAATAATCAATGGTGTTCTAATCGCAATTGGTTTCCATCGTGCTCTCTATGTTGCTTTTTGGCAAGAACAAGGGGCTGCATTTACCTTACCTTGGAATACTATTTTGATGATAGTCTTAGGAGGATGGCTACTGGTAATGTTAGCTACTGCAGCACCTATTAGAAGGGCGACAAAAGTACCACCATCCGCTGCTTTAAGAGAATCATGATGCATTATTGATTATAATTTAATCAAATTGCTTTTTTACAAGAAATTAGGGGATATTTGATAAATATTCTATCTAAAAAATCTGTGAGGTTTAATTTTGCCATTCATACAAAAACTATACTCCAATTAGGTTACTAAATGCTTCACATAGTGGCATTTTAAGTATGAAATAGGTTGCTAAGGGGGGAAAAAATCCTTCCTATAGTATAAATACGACCTTTGGCGTGGGTGAGGATACCGAACCGTCGGAGGTATACTTATGAGAAAAATGACCCCAATGATTCTCGTCATCTTGATGCTGGCTAGTGTTTTATCCAGTATCGATGTGTACGAGTTACAAGAGCAAAATGAATTTGAAGAAACAGGTGCAAGGGCTGGCGCAGACCCAGAAGTTGTATATGTTACTTCACCTAGAGAGACAATTTACGCCACAGGTGGCGGCACAACTAACGAATTGTTAGCAGGAGAGCCAGTAAATTTCAAGGCATACTTGAGAAATAGTGGTGATGCTGATTTGACCAACATGCAATATCAAGTTACTGTATACATTGATGATCAAGGACAGCGAGGAGATGTTGCCCAAGATCTTAACGGCAATGACTTGTCATGGGCTAATGATAACGCTGTTTGTCCTAACTCTTGTCAATCTTCAGTTATCGCACCAGGCGATTACTTAGACTCAAACGGAGAATCAACCCTTGTAACATCTTCTGGTAATGTAATAGAGTGGATTCCATTCGCAGGCAAGTATTTCGTTGAGGTTAAAGTAACCTCTCAAGTACTTGGAGATCCTGGCAACGATGAAATTTCTTTTAGAGTATCAGTTAAGGACTACCATGATATTCAGGTTGGCTTGACTTGGTTAGACTCTGATGGTGAAGATGTGTTTGGTTCCGTTGAAGGAACTGACCCAGTAGATTTCAAAGTATCAGTAAGCCTAGAAGGCTCAATGGCTGGTATGACAATTAGAAACACCACAATCAAGGTTGATGTGACAGGTGGTTTAGTATTCAACAGTAATGCTGCTACAGATATTTTAGGTGTCCAAAAGACAGTAGATATCACCGATGACGGAGATGGAGTCACAACAACAGGTACAAGAATGATTATAGGTGCAGATGATGTATTGAATTCAACTAATAGGCTGACAGGAGAGTCAATTATGACTTTAACACCGCCTTCAGATGGTACTTACACAGTATCAGTGTCTATTCTTTCATACACTGTGTATGAGGTAAGCGATTCTTGTGCTGGCGGAGATGTAATGTGTGAAAGAACAATTGCAGGTACAGATGCTGAAGATGAGTATTCGGGTAACAATCTGGGATCCATCTACGGTTCTGCAACTACAGTTCATGACATTACATTGTTTGATTACTATCTTGCACCACATGTAGTTGGTGGAGAAGGTGGTGAAGATGAGGAAGAATCTGAAGAAACTCTGGATGACAGATATGGAAACATTGGAGAAGATATTTCTCAAACTCTTTCAACAGGCGATTATGATATGTTCGCAGTAGTAATGCACTCGTCCTCATCATCAACACCTATCTATGAATGGAATGTTACATTCACAGTCACAGATTTGGACGCCGGTACCTCAACAACCTATGAAGCAACAGAGTGTGAAGATTTGGAATATGCTACCCATCAGTATTTGGGTGTAGCTACTGACAAAACACCTGATGCAGATCCTGTAGGTTTTGTTTGTGCATCGCACAATTTTGATGTCGGCGAATACGTTGTGGAAGCAACAGTTAACATGGTTGGACAATATGATGAGGGTTCATCTACACTAGATACAAAGATTTCAGATATGGTTCCATCTAACAACGATTGGGATTACAGAGTTACCGTTGATAACTTCGCACCTAATATTCTGTCTCTAAAATCAACAGGAAATGATGTAGTTGTTGGCGATTCAGTAACATTTGTTGGTGAAGCATTTGATGTAGAAGGCGACAAATTAGAATTCACATGGTATGATGGTTCAGGCGCTGAATTATGTGCTGATACAGGTGGAGATGGCAGCTGTACCGTAACTACAACCGATACAATGGTTCCATCTTTCCAGGTTAGAATGGAAGTTACCGACAGCTACAATACCGTAGACGCTTCAATTTCTATTGATGTTATGGTGGACTTGACATTCCAGGCTACAGGTTTGGCTGATGGCTTCAATGCAGTTTACACGGCTAAACTTAGAGCAAGCGGACTTGATGTGACATTTGCTGACGGACCTGTTGACCAAGTTGAAATTGATTCCTGTGCAAACAGTCCAACTCCAGTTGGATCTGTTACTGTAAATCCATCAACAACTTACGATTCTTCAACAGTTGTTGAGCAAACCATGCACGTCCATTTCCCTAACGACTTGGGAGTTCAACACATGTGGATGGAAGCTGGTAATGTTGTAATTTCTGTTGCTTCTGGCGCAGGTGAAGAGGTTGATGCATCAACTTCAGGTTACACTTACTCGTTCCCTGCAGGTTCAGACTTGATTCCTGCTGGAACAAACTTCTATCTAATTGCTGAGGATTGTGAAACTCCAAACCCGCCTGCTGGTACAATTACTCAACTTACAGCATCCGCTGCTAAGGGTGGAGACATAGTAATCGCATACAATTACGATGCTCTTCTAAGCAATGAGAATGTTAGAATCGAAGTTACAATGGCTGATGGTTCAACGCCAGATGTCACCTATGATAGAGTCGAATCCGATACACGTTCTGTTACATGGGCATCAGGAACTGATGGACAAGCATATTCTGTTACAGCACAACTTTGCAACCAATATGCTTGTGGAGATTCGGTATCAGCAACAGTTACATCTGATGCATCAGTTGCAGCAGTTACAGCAAATGATGTTACAATTAGTGAATCTGGAGAAAACTGGGTAGTTACTTGGGAGCCTTCAGCAGTCGATGAAGATGTTGCTGGATGGATTGTATGTTACAACCGTGGTGAGTTTACTGCTACAGAAATGAAGGTTATGATTGATGCAGACGCATGTGCTATGGTAATGCAAGGTACAGAAGCAACGATTGCAAAGTATACTACAGTTGAGACAACTGAGGTTCACTTTGGTGTCGTGCCACACGATGCTGTAATGAACATTGCATATGGTCCTTCAACAGATTCTATTCTGTATGATAGAGCTCAAGACAATACCAATCCTGATGATGGATCTACAACAACTGATTCTGAAGCATCCTCTGGTGTCCCAACCTGGACATGGGGAGTAATCGGTGCAGTAGTAGTAGTTGCATTTGTAGTTGGAGCATTCATCCTATCTCGTGGAGAAGGTGAAGAAGACGACGACAAGGAATGGGACTACTGAAGTTGATCAACAACTGAAAGTATTAGCACGTTAAATCTGCGGATTTAGCATAATTGCCGGGGAGGGAGTTTCGGCTCTCTTCCCGGCTTTTTTTATTTTTTTTTAACATTCTATTTCTACTAGAATCTCTGGTTAGAATTAGTGATTCAAAAATTATGTACCCCAACGCCTATAAGGGGCTTAAAGCGTGGGTAGCATTACATGCGGTACCGCATGGGGGAATGACAAATGAAAGAACTAAGAAATAGAAATGTAAAAAGCGTGTTTGGCGGAATAGGAATTGCTTCGCTGTTGTGTGTTTTGATGGTGCTAATGTCGTGGGCGGCAATGGTTAACAACTCAGATATCAACAGTATCGATTCAGATTCAGCTGATTCGCAAGAAGTTAACACAGACAGCACCGGAGATTTCGATGCTGAAATAGAAAAAACTTCATTTGAAGCCGAATCAATTGGCTTTGATGAAGATCTAGAAATGATTGGAATGAGGACGACACACAGTAAGACCTTCATCAATGATGACGGTAACCTGCAATCGGTTCACTCGTACAACCCATTACACTATGAAAACCAATATGGTGAACTAATTGATTTAGATACAACCATTTTGTCAAATGAAAATGGATACTACGTTGAAGATATTTTCACTCCAGTACAATTTAGTCACAATCCTATGGATGGTGCACAAATTCTAATTGGTGAAGATGTTCTTGTAACAGGTCTAAATCCTGTTCCAGTTACAGTCTTCCAGGGAACTGGTACAGACCCATTCCTTGATGGAATAATGGTTCCTTATACCAATATCAATCCAGTTAGAGATGGCGTATTCATGCCTCCTACCGACCATGTTAAGGTCGGCGGTAATAGCATCAACTATCCAATGAGCGCTAACATTGACATGGAATACCATGTTAGCGTAAATGAACTCAAGCAAGATTTTGTTATCAACAAACTATCAAACGATGTTAGAACGACCCTAGTCAATGAACTTGAGACCTACCGAGAGATTGACGGTAACTCAGTCCAAGGTTACTTTGGAATGCAAGAGACCGTTGGCCTTCCTGATGATGTTGAACTATGGTCCAATGGTGAGCAAATTATTGCTGATGGCGAGGTATTTGTAACCGATTCAGCAATCGATATCGTCAAAGCCGATACTGGACTAGTCATCGGTTATATTGCGGCACCTTTTGCCTATGATAGTTCTCTAGAGAGTAATAACGTTAAGGAAGAACTCAATAAGGAAGACAAACTTGCACAATTAGAAGCATCAACTCAGTATTTCATGACTCTTGATGCTAACACATTAACAATCACAACCGCAGTTAACATCGATTGGTTGCTAGATGACTACACATCATTCCCAGTAGTTATCGACCCATCAGTTGGTACCAACACTATCAACACTGACTCTGCAGGTGGTAATTACCAAACCTGTGATATTGGAGCAGAGGATTGTCATTCTTCGAGGAATTCACGATTTTTGTACGATTATCCAAGTTGGGGTGGAGACCATCAGTCTTCACCAACATTTGATTTTACCTTCAACCATGGTGTCAATACCTTGCCAATTGGAAGTGTATCTGCAGTCTATGAACTAGATTGGAAGTACAGTTACACAGGTTTCGGAGACTATGGTGGTCTAATTATTATGGAAGAATGTGGCGGCTATGCACTTACTCTTGGTAGTTCAGGAGATCCAGACTTGAATGGCATGTATAATCCAGGTGATTGTACAGGAAACCCACTTCCAGATTATCAAATGCCACCAACACCTCCATCTACTGCACAACACGTGTTTAGTGGCTTCAGCGACTATACCGATTGTCAAACAGATAACGACATTTACGGAACCAATCAATATCAGTATTCAATGACCTCTGATATGACTACATGCGATGGAAGCTCAGTTGATTTCGTTAGCGGATCATCATCGTTTGAGAGCAATGGAATTTTTGATGCTGGTAGTTATGAATACATCGTAACCGATTCTTACGGTGATGGACTTAACTCTAACGCAGCAGTTTATTTCCAAACAAGAACAATTGGTGCATCTAATGCAGCATGGACAGACTTAGTTACCGTTGGAGATTTTACCGGTGCTGCTCACGATGCTGAAGATGACGGATATGAGGTTCCAAGATACTTCACAGTAAATGCTGGAGATGAGATGAGAATTGCTTACAACTGTCCAACCTCAGGTTGCTGGCCAAGTGAAAACTCCGCAACTGTAAAGCAAGCACCTGCTCCTCCAGTACTTCCAGCAATAGGTCCTGGTGCAGGAGGTTCACCGACAGGTAGCGAACCTGCAGATACAACTTTCACAGTACTGACCGGACAAGAAGCATATTTCATGTACAGGACAGGTTCTAATCCTGGTGATGCAGATCACACAGAGATTTACTACCGCCAAGCTGGTACAACTGGATGGACTAACTACTGGGATTTATGCAGTTTCAACCCTGCTTCAACACCACCTTGTACCGCTGCAACCGATTATACCTCTGAAGACAGTGTGTTCATCCAAACTCCTGGAAACTATGAGGCATTGGTTTGGGATACTGCAGGAGATGGCTCTGGGCCAGGCTCCGGAGGAGAAGTAAGATTCGATACAGCCGGTGGCTCATCAGGTGTTGTTCTAGCATCACCATCTCTTCAGAGACTAAACTCATTGATTAGTTCTGAACAGATAGCTAGAATGCCAATTGACATAAGTCTTAACACACCTCAAACAGTTTCGATTTGTGGCAGTGTTACAGCATGTTCTTCTGGAACTATGGCAATGTTTGCAGACGTATACAATAATGCTGCAAACGGCGGCTACATCGAATTTGGTGTCGGATTCCCTAATGCCCTTAACTCAATTGGCGGTGCAAACACCAATAATTGGGACGGTGGTGCAGATTTCTCCAACTTCTACCTAATTGTAGAACTTGAAGATAACACACCAGATGACGTTGCACCAACAGTTGAATACGATGGACACTACACTGGTGTTACATCATATGTTGAAGGCTCAAGAACTCTATTCCTATCAATCATGGATGCTAGAAACCCAGTAGATACAACTGCTGTTGGTGGTCCAAAATTGTGGTACAGCACTGATGGCGGCAACTCATATACTGATGTTGACTCAACATTGCTAACTACATGTGCTACCAAGAATCAAGTTTGTACCTTCTCCGCAACAACCGGGGACATAAATGCTGGAACAACTGTAGATTATTATTGGACTTTCAGTGATGCTGCAGCAGTAGACAACTCTAAGGTTCCACCACAGTCACCAAATGCAGGTCGTTTCCCTGCAGTTGGTGCTGCTGATTTGACGTTCACCGTTGAAGATGTCTACCAAGCTACAAGCAAAAAACTCACAGCCTTATTCGAGGATGTTAAAGGGCCAGATTATCAACCAGGCGGTTCATACCAAGAGACACAAGATGTATTTGATAGACAGATAACTTACTATGCAGGTAGTGGAGAATTCTACTTTGAATTTGACTTTACTGACTGTGGTTCATTCTACACATCATCTTGGAATATCGACGATACGTGTTTCTGGGACGACGATGTCCATTCATCTGGCGATCATTCTTTGGGTCACTGGGATATCAACTGGGAAGGAGTCGCTACCGACTGTAACCCAGGAGCGACTGGATGTACCGGCGCACCAACTAACACCCTTGAACTCGACTCTGCATTTGGAGGAATTCTCGATATCAGTCGATACGGAACTCAAAATTTCATGATGGTTTACGATTCTAATAGCAATGAATGGGCTATTGCAGCAACAGGTTCTTCGATTGTCTTACGCTCCGATAACATCGATAACAGACTTGATGCCAGTTTGCCGGATGTAGTTGCAGAAGCCTACACACCTAACATGTTTACACCGCAGATTACAATCAACACTCTATACGCTGACTCGGGCCGAAATAGGGACTATAGCTTGCCAACAACAATGGCAACAGTCACAGTTCCTCAAGGAGATGTTGCGAGAGTTATCTACCAATGTTACAGTTGGTGTTACGAACAAAACATGGAAATAACCAATGTACCTCATGGAGGTACTGATTCCTACAATATGGGTTACACATTTGGTTCCTTATCATCGAACTCGATTCACGTTTCCAACACGATGAACCAAAACTTACACGACATTCCTAACGGTGGAATCTTGGGTGCAGGTACTTGGGACTTCATTACTACCGATCCAGGATATGGAGATTATACTGACACAAAGTTGACAGTAGAGTCATACACTGGAAATGCATGGCCATCTGGCGCTGTCACTCCTTACGACATCAACTCTTTGTACACTGATGGCTACACTGCTGAATCATTCGTGATTGACCTAGCAGATTCAAATACACCATCACTTGGAACAAACACAGGATTTGGTGGAGTGCCATTCGGTACCGGAACTGGGGAATTCAGTAAGATCTGTTTAACAACAGCAGGGCACGTTATGTTCATGGAAACTTCATCAGATTGTACACCTGATGCAACTGAAACAAGTGCAGGCGGTAGCTGGCAAGGATTTGCAATAGGTGCTACCAAGACTGGAGAAGACATACGTGACGACGGTCTGCTTTGGCAGATTAGAAATGTAGAACCAGATCCAGATAGTTCCGCACCATTGGTTACTGGTGGACAAATTGGCGATTCACATGCTCTTGATAGAACTGTGACCTATACAATTTCCGATAACCGATATGCAGATCAAGGTGTAGATACCAGTCCTGTACCAAATGTTGGACCGACTATTCACTATACAATTACCTCCGACCAGGGCGTCGTAACCTCAACTGGTGATGCTGCTTTGGTTCCAACCTCAGATGGTACAACATCTTTCATCTATGAGACTGATGCGGATAAGAGAAATATCTGTACTTACTCAGAGTGTGAATGGACTTATCAATTCACTGGATTAACCAGAGGAGATACCGTTTCCTATCACATGACAACAAGAGACATTCAACCAAGCCCACAAGCGCCTCCTGCTAACTCTATGCAAGGCGACACTTACACCTTTGAAGTTGCTAATCCTACCAACACATTGATTGTTGAATGGGTTGAGTACAAAGAGAATTCTTACACATCTAACAATGACGGATGTAGCATGCAAGTTATCATGTATGATGTTACCAATGAGTTTGAGTTCCATTATGACGAGGACTGTTACAACAATGAGAAGGTAGGCGTCACTGCTATCAGAGAAGACCGAAGCAACTTCATGGAAGTTGGCAATTGGGACTACTTTGTTTACGGAAACCCTCATACTAACAACTTGAGATTTACTCTGTCTGATACTGGAGACTATCTTGTAGAAACATTCGAACTTGGAATGACTCCACTACCTCTTGTATCATCGACTCAGACCGTGCCTGTAAGTTCATTCACATTCAGTAATGACGACAGATGTGACTCAAACTCTGATTGGAGTCAATATGGCGTATACTGTGCAGGAAACTTTGACATACCAGACGACTTTAACTTTGAGTTCTATGGCCAGTCTTATGACGGTAGCGATCCTCTTAACAGAATCCAAGCAACTGGAAGCGGATTCTTGCACTTTGTTGATGATGGTAGTACAAACACCATTAGAATCGAAAGTTCATCTTCCTCTACAGGATGCTGGCCAACATCAGGTGCATTCCGTGCAAACTTCTGGACTACCTGTGGCGGCGCAAACAACGTCCTAAGCGGTAAATTGCACATGATGGCACCATATTGGTCACGTGAAACAGTTGACTATTGTGGCTCAACTGGCACTACATCCTGTCAAGGTGTATGGTTCAGAACACTTCCATTCGATGGCCAAGGTAAGACAGTTACTGCAGATATTACAGATGATACTACATGGTATCTAATCGATAGCCCGATTAAGGTTAACCCATCAGATCCAAGCGGTTACCTAAGTATTGATGCTGACTTGACAATTGAACCAGGCGTTGAAGTTATTATCGGAGAGAACAAAGGTATCTCATTCGATGGTGGCGTCAAGGCTGACGGTACATGTTCAAAGTTCACAGCAATGGGAACTTCGACTGACCCAATCACCTTTAACGCAGACAGAAGTGTCAATTCAAATGCTCTATGGCATGGATTGGCATTTACTAGTGACTGTGCAGGTACAACTGTTGAAGACAGACATGTAATGCAACATGTTTCTATCAGCAATACTAACCATGCGGCAATAACTGCAGGTAGTAGACCAGCTGATTCAAGTTTCCAAGGATGTGGAACTGCTACCCAAGATTGTGACGTAGGAGAATTTACTCTATCTGATGTATCTTACTCAAATGTAGATTCTGCATTCGCTCATGGTAGCGGACAAGGAACAGTTGTTACAATGTCTAACTTCGCAATTACTGACTCAAGAAGTTCTTGTTTCAACTTTGCTCAAAACACAGTTGCTACACTAACAGGTACAGCAGGCAACCCATCTACTATGACTCGATGTAACACCAACAATTACGATTGGGCAGGTGCTATCGCATCTGATGTTTCAGGAAGTAATTCTGGTTCTTTGACCATGGAGTATGTAAACATTGTAGACTCTAAGGTTACGCTAATTCGAACAGATCTTCAAACCATTACTATTAGTGATGTAACTGCAACTACGCCTACCATTAACGACCAATGGAGATGGAATAACAATGGTTGGACTTGGGAAAACACTGGTGTAAGCCTTGGTTTGAGTCATGGCGCTAATTCCGAGGTTACAGTAACTAACTTCAACGCACCAAACTATGCACAAGGTTGGATTTGCGCAGCAAGTAAGGTTTCATTGACCAATGTCGACCTTGGTACAGGTTTCATGCCTACCGGACAACATCGATTCGATATCAATCCATATTGTGGTGCTACAACCAACGTACCAGGTTCAATGGGTGCTAACTCAGTATTTGACGGAGTTACAGCACCTGATATGACAATGTACAGGACTTTCCCTGGAACAGCTGATCAAATCACCGTCGCTAATGAATTCTCAATTCAAGAACTTGGTGTTACTGGTGGTTCAAATGATATGTTAGAGTTCACTAACATGGATGTTGGGCTGTACAGATCATTCGGCTGTGGTGCAAACATTAAGATTGTTAACTC
>CETU01020369.1_pt1 | contig 12289 bp, 10 predicted proteins | sample 356531 | NCBI WGS metagenome assembly CETU01 (sample SAMEA2623488, study PRJEB7988) | marine metagenome | isolation source: saline water (ENVO:00002010), including
GTTCTTTGAGCATCGGTAAAGTATGCAGGACATGTGATTACCGCTTGTTTTACTTCAGAACCCAAATACGCTTCTGCATCAGCCTTCAATTTTTGAAGAATGAATGCCGAAATTTCTTGAGGAGTATACTCTTTATCATCAATTTTAGAATTCCAATCAGTACCCATATGACGCTTTACAGATAGTAGAGTTCTCTGTGAATTTGTTACTGCTTGTCTCTTTGCAGTTACACCGATCAACCTCTCTCCACCATCCTTTGCGAATGCAACTACAGAAGGGGTCGTTCTTGCCCCTTCAGCATTGGCTATCACTACTGCTTCACCATTTTCGATTGTTGCAACACAACTGTTTGTCGTTCCCAAATCTATTCCTATTACTTTACCCATTTTTTCACTTCCTTTTTATTTTCAAAATATTGGAATTCCACCATCATCTTCATCATCGTCATCGTCACCAAAATCCAAGCTCACTTCGGCGGAAGGAGACTCATCATCTACCTCACCTAAAGCAGAGCCCTGAGGTGTTAATTTCAATGTAATATCAAGAATTCCATTATTCAATGACCAACCTACAACATCTTCACAAGGGTGTGGTAATTTGATCCTGGCCATTGGTTTAGTTTGTGTTTGCTTCATAATTTCTAACATAGAACCGCCCTTTGATAGGTTCATTTCCATTTGCATTTCCTTAACATCACCCTTCAGTGTGAAGTCAATGGTAATGGACATATTCCAACCATCAAGATAAAAGTCATCACTTGGCAATTTCAATACCTCGTCACCATCGTCTTTTATTTCTGAAGTTTCAACTTCAACTGGTGCAGCATCAACCTTTACATCCATGCCAAGATTACCAAGAATATCTTCGATCGATTGACCTGATTGGAACATTTTACTTAGATTGGAGAGGTCAAAGTTGAAATTTACATCCCCACTGTTTAATTTATCAGCATCTAGGCCCATTTTTTCAAATTGAGATTTGAATTGTTTCATCAAGCCTTTAATTTGTTCTTTATTCAGCGACATACCCATGTTTCTAAACATCTCAACCAAGCGGTCAATCATTTGTTCTTCCCAGTCATCACCTTCAATCATAAGACCACTACTTAACCATCGGTTACATAGTGGCCAAAAGGTCCACATATATCAATATCACGAAAAATTTCAGGCAAAATCTACTCTGATTTACGTATCTTCACAACACCAATAATTATTATCGCAATAACGCTTAGCGTCAAAATATTAGCAAAAATCATGGCAGTTGACTTTATTGCAATACCATAAATCAACCATAATGACAATGAGAATGCTACGATAGAAAAAGTTGGTATTGAAATCCCATCATGGCGTTTATGCTTCCAAACTTCCATAATTTGTGGCCCCCATGCTAGAACGCCAATTATCCCTGCAGCAATACCGATGCCTTCGATTAACCATGAAGTCATCCAATCACCCATTTCGATTCCATTTAGCTGCTGGCTTTGACAAGACAATCTTGTCTATACAAGCCCATGGTATGTCTCTGGGTTTGCTTTCACCGACCACATGCATGTGGAGATTTGCTCCATGCCCGATCGTTAACTCAGCATTTTTACTTCCAATTTTTATCGATGCAGAAGAAGGCTGTTTGTCGAAAACTGAGAAAAGACCGCGTTTATGAATAGTATTTCCAGTAACTTCACAATCACGCTGTTCAAAAATTTCTGCTATTTGTTCACCAAGTCCGAGCGATAAAACATCTCCTTTATTCATTAAACCACCATGCATGTGGACTTCATCCCATGTGTTGAAACCATTCATTGTCTCGACCAATTCTTGGTTTGCATCACCAGGATTATTCGCTTTTAGAATATCGAGAAAACCCTTCTCATTCACCATTTCAGCCGCCAAATCTTTGGGTATTTTTGGCCACTCAAGTTTTTGATGAGTCATTGCAACAATAACTCTTGAATCAGGCATATCATCATCGGATAACCCCAACCTATTCTTGTGTAATTCTAACAATAATCTTGCTTTTCTAGCAATTCTATCTGCTACTCCATCATGACTATGCTCTTGTCCATTTTTCCTTTTTTGAATAAAGTGATGTTCTTTATTGATTCGAAAAGACCCAGCCCAATGCTTCTGCTCAACAACTAATATCGTGTTGCCGCCAATGATTACCATATCTATTTCTCTTCTACCCCCATCAGGATCAGGAATTCTCACCGATTCGTAAACCTGCCAACCATTACCCTTTCCGGCAGCCCTCGACAGTTTGACAAGGCGCATCTCGGCTAATTCCCCAGCCCTATGTATGTCATCATGAGGGAATTTTTTTCTGCGTTGTAAGAGCCAAGATAGGCGTTTGAAAAAACTCATGAAGACACCTTACAATAATTCTGCCACACTATTGACAATAATAGTTGGCATCTGTTCAGCACCCTCGTTAAGTTCGACAACATCATCCATGGTAGCCTCGCCTGAGAGAACTAATACACCGACACAACCAGCACGATTTGCCATAGCAATGTCTGTGTACAATCTATCCCCTACCATTGCACATCTTTCTGGAAGCAAGCCCAATTCCTCGATTTTGTGCATTATCATTCCAGCATTTGGCTTACCGGTTATGTGTTCAGGATCAACTCCTGTGGTCACTTTTAACATTGCCAAATATGCTCCAACATCAGGTAATCCTCCATCAGGGGATGGGCAAACCATGTCTGGATGGCTAGCTACAAGAGGCACTCCTGCATGCATGTGAATACTTCCAGTAGCGATTTTTTCATAATTAATTTCGGTATCATAGCCAAGCACAACATATTCAGGGTTTTCACTGTCAGTAGTAATCCCCCGCTCTTCTAACATTTCTCTCATCCCTTCAGTACCAATTAACCAAGTTTGAGTGATGTTATTCTTCGCTAACCATGACAGTAAATCATGTGTTGATAGCAACACATCTTCTTCTTCAGCAGGAATTCCAAAATTATGCAACTTCTTGAGATATTGTTTAACCGAGCGGCTTGAATTATTTGATAAGAAAAATCGTTTAATCCCTTTCTCATTACAACGCTCGAGGAAGCCAAGTGCACCAGGAATTAACTCTCCGCCCAGATATATTGTACCGTCAAGGTCTAGAAACACTGCATCAATTTCTTCAAGTCGCTTAGCTCGATCGAGTGCACCATCCATATTATCACCTAAAACATCAATGTCTTGAACATAAACCATGGCGAATGCAGGTTTTCTTGGGCTTCCTTAGAAGCAATCATTTCGGTCATCATTTCTTGAATCTGGGGCTTCTTACTTGCTTTACCGACAAACCAATTTAATAGCCATTTTTTCCTACTTAATTTCTGCATACGATATGAATTAGTCAATTCAGGCCCTAAAATATTCCACATTTCTTCTTGGTATTCTTGAGGAGATTTTCCTGCAAGGATATGATTAGCAGCCAACTCGCCAGTGACCAAGGCATTACCAACTCCTTCACCAGAAAACGGGTCAACAAGAGATGCAGAATCGCCAACCAATCTAATCCCATTCATACTTGCTCTTCGCGGCTGATTTTTCTCTTTTTTACGTGGGGAGCCAAATGGCAATTGCCACCCCTTGCCACTCCCATCAATCATTTCTGCATCGGCAAATCTTTCTTTGAATAGTGGATGATTTTCAATAACATCCTTCTGCAGCGCTTTCAATTTCTTCTTTTCTTTTTTGAGCAACCCAATAACCATCCCAATTCCAACGTTTGCTACTTCATCATTAACCGGAAAGATCCAGAAATATCCGGGGACAACAGAATCTACGAAGTGTATTTCGATATCCCCCACTCCTCCTTCGCATCCCTTGACATTACGCCAATATTCTCGATATCCGCCACAATAATGCATATTATCCACCATTTCTTCATTGAATGAATCTTTGACTACTGCTTTTGCTACAGGACATTGATATCCACCAGCCCCGACAATCTCTTTCGAAAAGAATACCCTTTCCTCACCTTTGCGCCCACCGATTTTTACAACCACGCCTTTGGCATGTCGTAAATCACCAGCGCCCTGGCCGGGGTCTTCCCCTCCACTACCGTTATCGAATAGGACTTCAGTAACGGCACAATCTTGAATTACCATTCCGCCGTTTTCTCTAACCAATTGTTGACACCTATCAAACAGCAAATGGTCAAATTGCATTCTTGGTAAAGAATAACCAGCCTCAAGTTTTTGAACATCTTCTTCAGGTAATGCAACTCGAACAGTTTTACCTTTCGGAGAAGAAAATTTGATTCCAGTAACTCTAAAATGAGGAGTTTTTTCTAAAATATCCTTTACCCCTAAAGCTTTGACATGGCCCAAGGATTTCCCTCCAACTGCATCCCCACAAATTTTGTCTCTTGGCCATAACCCCTTTTCCAATAATAGAACCGACTTTCCAGCCATTGCCAAATAACCTGCGGCGGCTGAACCACCCGGTCCGCCACCAACTACAATTGCATCAAATTCACTGTTGCCAGAAGGGATTTCCCCAGTATCTATTGGCAACTCCCATGAATTTGCAGACTGAGCCATATGAGTAACGAATTGAAAGCACTCTTTGAGACTTATCTTTGAATTCGCATTATACTAATGATTTAACCATCATCATAATGCACTCGAATTATTTGGCAATATCATGTCCGATGGTCAGTTAGTAAGCGCATCGACAACTCTTGATAGCACAGATAAACAGAGGCAGATTGCAATATTAGCATTATTGGCGGTCACTTTGGTTTGGGGTGCCACATTTATTTGGATGAAGCAAGCTTTAGACGAACTCGACACAGAAAAAGCAGCACTTGGAACAAATGGCGTAGTTGCCACATTAGTCTTCGCTCGCTTTGCTATAGCTGCAATTATGATGCTATTATTTTTCAAAAAAGCCAGAGCATCTCTCGGTGATAAACAGATTTGGCAAGACGGATTTATTTTAGGAATCTTGATGTTTATTGCATATCTTTCACAAATGATTGGACTTGACGATATAGATCCATCAGTTTCAGCATTTTTAACCTCCTTATATGTTGTTTTTACAGCCTTAATTTCCTCCATATACAACCTTAGATTACCAACAAAAATCATGATTCTAGGGGTTGGATTAGCAACCTTCGGAGCAGGGTTTATCCAAGGACCCCCACATCTCACATGGGGCGTTGCAGAATTCATCACCGTGTTTTGCGCCTTACTCTTTGCACTCCATATTCTATTTACTCAACATATCACAACAAGAAGAGATCCAATTTCGGTATCAACAACATCATTTATTGTGGTAACACTTTGTTCAGCAATAACGGTATTTTTCCTTGGTGACGGGACAAATATGGAGCAATGGAATCTAATATTTTCCGACGGTGTATTGGTTCCAGTGTTGCTTCTAGGAGTGGGGGGCTCATTCTTTTGCTTACTATTTTTGAACATGTATCAAAGGTATTTACATCCTATTCAGGCAGCGATAATTTATGCTTTAGAACCAGTTTGGGCAACAATATATGGGCTTCAATTGGATATGGTAGATTGGAGTATTTGGATCCTAATTGGCGGTGGAGCATTATTCATTGGTAATATCATTGTAGAATTGTTATCAAACGAAGAAAGCCCACAATTAAGCGAGGAATAATGTGGCGTATTGTTCAAAGCCCTCTTAGTGTTGGAGGAAACGAGGGAGTACTTTGACAAAAGATTCAACACCGAAATTCAATCGCTTTGCGAGTAAAGCAGTGCATTCAGGCACCAATCATGTAGGCGATGCCGTCAACACACCAATTTTCCAATCCTCTACTTACAAATTAACCGACGAACGATATGCAGGATGGGCTGCAGGAGCCCATCATGCCTTGCTTTATACCAGAATTACTTCAGTGAATGCAGAAGCAGTAATCGACAAAATATGTGCTCTTGAAGGAGCGGAAGATGGAGAAGTATTTTCTTCAGGAATGGCGGCTATATCTTCGACATTGATGGCTTTACTGTCCGCAGGAGACCATATCGTGGCATCAGCAGATGTTTATGGTGGAACTTATGGATTGATGACCGAAGAATTTCCACGGTTTGGGATAGAGGTCACTATGGCAGATATGACTGATGTTACTTCTTATGAGGCAGCGATTCAGGCAAATACTAAGATTTTGTATATTGAAACATTAACCAATCCAGTACTCAAAGTCTGCGATGTTGAAGCCATGGCTGCTTTGGCCAAAAAGCACGGTTTGATCTGCGTTATCGACAACACATTCGCATCACCCTGGGCTTGTAATCCACTTTCAATGGGCGCAGATTTAGTAATTCATTCAACAACAAAATATCTTGGAGGGCATTCAGATATTATCGGCGGTGCTGTTGTTGGTTCTAAAGAACACATTGAGAATATTTTCCATCGCAAGGTCCACTTTGGAGGTAATGCTGATCCTAACTCTTGTTTTTTGTTAGAGCGAGGAATGCGCACACTCCATGTTAGAATGCCACAAATCTGTGACAATGCAGCAGAATTGGCTAGACGCCTAGATGCCCATCCAATGATTGAACGAGTAAATCATCCATCACTCTCGTCTCATCCTCAGTATGAAATTGCTCAAAGAATCATGCCCAAAGGAACAGGAATGATTGGCTTTGTCGTTAAAGGAGGCGATGACGCCGCACTCTCATTCATGCGTGGATTAAAGATGATTTACGAAGCAACAAGCCTGGGAGGAGTCGAATCATTGGTCGAATGCCCGTTTAATTCAAGCCACATGATGATTCCAGAGGATGTTAGGCATGCTGCCGGTTTGGTTCCAGGATATGTTCGTATGAGCATCGGAATCGAAGACATTGAAGATTTATGGGCAGATATTGAACGAGGCTTTGCTAACGTTTGAGTTAAGCCTCACCGGTATCTTTTTTCAATTGAGCAAGTTGATTAAACCATTGTTCTTGCAGTTTTTTAACTTCATCACTAGAACAAGCAAGCAACTCTTTTCCGGTATCAAGCAGCGATTTAGTTGTACTCATCCACGCACTAGCTTTGTTTCTTGCGTCACTATCAAAATGCCACTCTTGTCCAGAGGAACGCTCAGCAGCAAGTAGCCATGCCCATGCAGCAGCAGCATCTGAAATAGACGAATGCCTCGATATAGCAACCCGCTCTGCTTTTCCTAAACCTTCTAACAGACCGATTCTTATCAAGTCAACAATATGTCCGCATGCACCTTCTAACTCACCAAGCTTGGTTGGAATTAAAGAAGATAGTTTGGCTTTTTCTCTAGCACTATCAAGGCTTTTGAGGAATTTACCGAAAGGCTTTGGTTTGGTATTTTGTTTATGCCAAATTTCTTCAGACTCTTCACCAACAATACCAATTTCTCCTAATGCATCAAGCCCAAATTCTTCCCATAAAACACCAAGGATGTCTCCGCAACTTGCCCCTTCAATAATTTCTAGTGAAGGTGTTTTTCTTTCAGAAGTTTCACCACGAGTATTTATTCGAAGCCCCATATCATCATCGAAGCCAGCACTATAACAAGCTAGCAAAATATGGGCAGCAAGATCTCTTTCATCACTTGAACCGGCAACATCCTCCAAAGCGCCCCTTATTTCTTCAAACGAATCTCCTTGATACCATTTAGCATTAATAATCAAACCTTCTTCAATAGAATCCAATACTGAACGCCTGATTGCTTGGGCAACGACCCCTTCATTCATGACTAAACCCTGCCAAGCATCAAGGATTTTTTCAACACCCTCTAACGCTTGTGATGGTAATACCTTATCTGTTGGCCAACCTTCAGGGATCCATTTTGCTTCAATATCTACAATCGAAGGTAAGAATGGCGGCAGCATTGACAATGCAAGATGTTGAATAAATGAAGTATCTTTTTTATCACCAGATTCTAATTCATCGAAGCCGATGTATAGTGAAGGACCTTCCTTAAATGAAAAAGTGATACAAGCATTTGGCAGTAAACCATCTTTTATTTCTTCAAAATTAATACTATTTGTCAACCATATTTTTTTATCTTCAATAACTTCTTGTTTAAAATCAAATCTTGAGCGTGAAACTACATCATCAACCCATTCAGTTGGTGGAGACGGTTTAGGACCAGTACAAACAAAACCCCCTTTCCAAGAGAAGAAATACATGCCACGCTTTGCGTGTTCTTCCCAAGGCAACATTCGAAGAGTGACGTTAGAGTAGTTCTGCAATCCAGCAAGATATCCTTGTTTCCCATCGCCTCTTCTGACGAAAGACGCTGAGCCAAACGATGAAGAAGAGAATTTGCCAACAGTGGTGAAATCTTCATCATGGCAAGCATGGAGAGACCCAGCAAATGCCTTGGCAACAGGGTCACCTCTCTTAGCCATCATTCGCTTTGACAACCATTTAGTATCGTACTTTTTGCTGATTATTTTATCTAATTCTTTCAGTGTTTTTGTAACAGGGTCGGTTCTACCCCAGCGCATTTTACCTTTCCACAACATTTCTGGCAAATGTGCATTGGGATTTTCTAATAACTTAGTTAAATCTTTTTTCAATTTCTTTGCAGTTGCCTCATTAGCGTGCTTAGTACCTCTAAGTCTGACCTTCTGCCTTTTTTGCCCGGGAAACTCAACTTGTGCTGGTCGTGCCATAGTTTCCCCTCAAACCACCCAATCAAAGGTATGGTTTGAGTTCTTCGTGAGCCTGACCAAATCATGAAACACATTCATGATGCAGTTTATTGTCCCCCTAACATGGCTGAAGTCGTTTTACTTGGAATTGCCCAAGATGGCGGCAGACCACAACCCGGTTGCAACAAATCTTGCTGCATTGGACTATCTTTAGACGAGCATAGTTATCCAACCTCGCTTGGTATAATTGAACAGGATAAAATTCACATTATTGATGTAACAAGACAATTAGCAAACCAATTACAATTTTTAGAAAATCAAATTCCTAGCGATATCTGGCTTACTCATGCACACTTTGGACACGTTGATGGCTTAGGTTTGTTTGGCCGAGAAACAATAAATGCCAAAGGGATAAATCTCCACGTTTCCAAACAAATGATTGAGTTAATTAATCAAACACCACAATGGAAACTAATGATGGATCAAGGGGTATTTGTAATCGATGAAATAACCGATAACCAACCCAAAGAAAATTCCGAATTCATAATGACTCCCATATTAGTTCCACATCGAGCTGAACTATCCGATATGCATGCATTCATTTTACGCGGCGAGAATAAATCATTACTATATCTGCCCGACCATGACACTTGGGAAGAGACTTTGGCTATGCACAATGCAGAGAATATTCGCCAATGGTTGAAGGATTTACAAATCGACGTTGCATTAATCGATGGGACTTTTTGGTCAAGTGATGAACTAAAGGGACGAGCCCAAGAAAAAGTCCCCCATCCCCCAATCGAACAAACTCTTGAGATGTTGGGTTACAAACAACAAGGCGACCCGGACATTTTCTTTTTCCACCTCAACCACACTAACCCAGTTTATGATGAATGGAGCGAACAACACACTCAAGTTGTAGAAATGGGCTGGAAGGTCGCAAAACAAGGGATGAAAATTTCGTTATAATGGATTCAAACCATAGTTATACTATAATCAAGCGTAATTAATTCCCATAAGTAAGAAACATCTTCTCCGTCATCGCTAGTCTCTCTAAAGGGATCAATACAATCGCCTTTGTTAACATCAACAGAGATTTGAAGTGAATGGTCACCAAATCCTAGATAGTCCGGATTTTCTAACATGTTAATAATATCTGATTTACTCATGTTTGAGACAGTGGTGTCAAGTACACTCAAATTAGACCACAATAGCTGGAACATCTGTCCAGAAATTACTTCTTCAGTAACCTGTAAATCAGAATACATCAAATGTCCAGAAACACTATCATCAGCAGAACTACACCCTGCTGGCGCTTGCTCATCATCAGCATAGGTTAGAGTTGCTCTTACGCCAACGACATTCAACATCGAAAACTCCCCGTCTTCTTCAGGTCCACCAATATTCAACTCTATCGTAGTATCTTCACCATCTAGAATATATTCATTATCCGATGCAATTTCGTAATATGTTAGGTTACCAGTTACTTCATAATCTCCAATTCTGTTAGCATTGTTTGCCCCATCTGGCGCAGAGACTAGGTAAGATCCTTCTATTGCTACTACAAAAGTCAAAAGAAAAGCCGCCCCCATCACTGAAATTTGTCGAGTTGGCATTTTATATCGGCCAAACGGATTTGAACCAGACTCCTCTCTTTTCCAGCAGTAAGCGAAATGCACTGCAAAGGCTGCACCCATACCAGGAACTGATGGGAAGACATATTCGCCAAAGCCCAATAAAGTCCAAATCAAGACACCGAGCAATGCCGCAACCATCATTGAAATCGTATGTCGAGAATCTGGTTCATACCCCATCATTCTTATTAGAATAAGTGGGACAAAAATCCCCCCTAAACCATAAACTGCGAAGACAACTAAGGCAAATACCGAATCACCAAAACCAGGAAACAGTTGACCTACCAACGATATACCGGTGGCAAATGCAGCGATTACAAGCGTGACTCCCTTGGTCTTCCCATGGTCTTGATTCCATTCAGGTTTGATATCATCAGTTATTGCCGCCGTACAGGCTAATACTTGACTGTCTGCAGTAGACATAGTGGCAGCAAAAATCGATGCTAAAATCACACCACCCAATATTGGATTTAGGCTTTGAGCGAGCAGAGGTAAACCTTCTTCCGCATCCTCAGGAGCAAGTGTTCCATCGAAAATAGCACGGCACGCTAATCCTATCAAAAACATCAGAGCAATAAATGGAGTTTGCCAAACAAAGAACCACACCATTGCCTGCTTTCTATCTTTATCATCTTTCAAAGTCATAACCCGAGAAACAACTTGTGGTTGTCCAGCAACACCAAGTCCACCAAGGAAAAATGCCGCAATCCACAGGGTTGCGCCAAACTTTAGTCCAGAAGGGTAGATGTTTACCATAGCAGAATCTATAGTGGCCAACTCATTGTGAAGCCCCGATAAGCCCCCGACTTTACTAAGGGCTACCAAGCAGAGAATGGTTGAGCCGATTATCATAACACAAGATTGCGCCGCATCTGTCCATATTGATGCTCGGATTCCTCCGGCGTAACAATAAGCAACGACCAACACAAAACCGATCATAATGCCAGTAGCTTCAGGCCATTCAAGCATCGAGTTCAATGCTACGCCACCAGCAGTCAATTGTGCAGCAGCATAAATTGCTAAGAAAAACACCGACAGTACTGCGGCAATTTTAGCTTCAGGTGCACCACTTTTACTTGACACCAAAGAAGATAAAGAGCGCAAATTTCTCTCATTCCCTTCTTTTTGAATATACTTGTAAAGCCAAATCCAGGCAACTAACTGACCGATTGTCGACACAAGAGCGATCCAAATTGCCGAATAGCCTTGCAAAAATATGAACCCAATAAATCCAATGAACATGTATCCTGAATTCCAAGTACTCACTGCCGAAAGTGCAGCAAGTGCAGGATGCATACCCCTGCCCGCGACAAGATAATCGTCTGTAGTATCTGTTTTGACCCACATTGAAGCGATACCAACACCGGCAAATATGCCCATGAAGAGCAAAAAGGAAAACAATATCAGCATATCCTCGGACAAATTCTCACTCCTCCTTTAACCATCGAAGTAGCGCCTTCTCTTCAACATCACTCGTAGATGCAGGGAATACTAGACAATTCATTCGGCCACCTTGTAATTCGGATAAATCTGCAAGACTTGTGTAAATCATCTTTTGTTGACTTGTCCCCATATCGCTACACAAAACTACAGGCAAATCGCAACTTTCCAGAGCGATGAATTCTTCTAAAGACTGCTTTTTCAATCTAGCTAAATCATTATCAGTACTCATTTCTTCAATATTATCTTCTACCTTTTCAATCATTGATTTCATCGAAATGACTGCATCGGCAGGCGCCATGGGTTTCTGTTGGCCAGTTCCAGCACCTGTTGGATCAAGGTCTAGTAAAGCGAGAGTATGTTGGCCCATTTGTCGATTTAGAGCGATTACTTCGAGCGGAGAAGTAGCGACCCAGCCCGAATATGGGTATGTTAGAGTAGTTTGCCGACCAAATTTGTAATTTGACAATCCAATCGCACCAGTAACCAAATTAGTAATCGAAATACCGTGTATAACACTACAATTTATTCCCTGTTCAATAGCTTGTAATTGCAAGTCGATGTGAGTAGTAGCCTGTAACGGATCGCCAACAATCAACACCGCTACTAGGCTGTG
>CETU01032553.1_pt1 | contig 12261 bp, 7 predicted proteins | sample 356531 | NCBI WGS metagenome assembly CETU01 (sample SAMEA2623488, study PRJEB7988) | marine metagenome | isolation source: saline water (ENVO:00002010), including
ACTGAGTTGAATTGGTCATCATCATTTGAGAGTGTCAACGATTGAATCTGAATCAGGCCCAGTCCCTGCAAGGCCTCTCTGATTCTTCGGCGAAGATGCCCATCTTGTCTAGGAATTGCAGTCAATGGAGCCTTAGGTACATCGTGCGCAAGGTCATCATATCCATGGCCTATTGCAACTTCTTCAACTAGATCGATTGGGTGAAGAATATCAAATCTCCATCTAGGCATCGAAATTGAAAGGACACCAGAGTAATCTCCTTTGTATACGCCTCCCATTCTCCTTATTGCGTTCTCAATTTCATCATCAGTGAATGAGTTTCCAAGAATTCCTTCAACTAAGGAGCGCTCTACTTTGTGCTCGATAGGTGAGCCGTCAAGATTCCATTCTCTTCCTTCACATGTAGTGACACGGACGGACTCAATCTTGCCACCCAACACTGAAAGTTGTAGGCAAACCAGCATCAATGCAGACTCACATGCACGAATGTCAAGACCAGTTACGTCAATGAATAAATCGCGGGTTTTTGTGGTTACAGTAGTATGGTCTCCATTGATAATTGGCGGGAAAGATAGAACTGCATCATTGGAGTCAAAGATGATTGGAACCTTGTCCATCCCTTCCAATAGATGTGCATAATCTACACCTTTTGGGTGCTCTTGCAGAATCTGATCAATTGTCATTTCTTCTTCCATTGCAAGAGGAATGAATGAATGCTGGCGGTCTACTGCTTCTACTCTAAACGGTGGAGCAATTGTTGCTAGGTCATGAACACCAATCGATGCTCGCTTTCTTCCTCTTCCCAGAGCGAAGTGTAACTTTTCTTGGTGTTCCATGAGACGTTTGATGATATCTTCGTCGATGTCAACTCCTCTAACAACAGCTCCTAAAATAACGGGCCGGATGTTTGCTAGTTCTGGAGAAACCTTCATTGAAATAGTACCAGGATGAACTAGCAATCTTGGATTCGGAGGCGAGTCATGCAAGAAGGGCATCATTCCATGAAACAATGTTTCAGGAGATAACAAGTCAGGCCTGTCAGGAAAAATTTCGATGTCCAAAACCTGTTCATCACATGTGTCGATGTCAGTTCCCATCAACGGTAGTCGGAATGCTAAATCTTCAACATCGTGTTTTCTACCCTTAGATTCGACTAATTGTCGAAGTAAAGATTGTTCAACACTGATAGTTGGCATCTAATCACCTTGCAAACCAGTGAGGCATTGGGCGGTCATAACCTGCCAAGCGCAAACCACTGACTGCTGCGGTATCTTGGTCACAAGCTCTGAGGTTTGCTCTCGCAAGAGAATCGATAGATGCTAGGCCCAACCTGTTTAGTTGTGCAGACAGACCTGCGGTAACTTGAGCAATCCATCCTGCAATATTTTCGTCTGGAGCGGGGCAAATTGTGAATGCCACATTAGATGCACACAGGATTGCTAAATCTTCACTTGTTGCTGACCATGGTAGCCACATTGAAGCAAGACAGTTTTCTTCCAAACTAGCAGATGCGGATCTTCCTACCGTGGGTAATGATGCAGCAGCACTAATGCCACTGCCATCGTTTAGCACACTAATTGCTGCATCTACACTGTGGTGCTGCGCATCTGAATGAAGTGATGCTGATTGTCCTACACCGCGAATTAGCATCGACTTTGAAAGAGGCCCGGCAATACACCTCAATGCCACTAGAATTCCATCAAGGGCCGCACCATCCAATCGAGGCATGGAGTCAAGATCAATTGCAAATCCAGCCGCAGATTGTACCAATGTTGCTGCATCAGCAATATTTTGTGAATCAATGATTACAATATCACAATCTCGCGGTTTTTGTTTTACAATACATGGATGGAATAAGTCGTCTTGGACGCCTTTTTCAACATAAGGCAGTAGGGGAATAGGTAGGGCAAGTGAATCTTCTTCACCCACCAAAACAACAGTGTCGCAAGTAGAGTAACTTGGATTGTGGTTTGTAGTCATAGGCATAAGTGAAATTCCGGAAAGGTCTTCTCGACAATCTGCCATAATCCCTTCAATCAAATCACCCTCTGGCGCTAAGCAAACTGCATCAGCAGGAATGTGAAGGTCATCCTCTCCGAGTAAACCGTTTATTTCTTTGACCTCTGATTTTTCTAAAGTTCGCAATGTAACACCAGGGGGCGGAGAAGGGCATCTACCATTGATAATTATTCGACCACCAGTCATTCCAGCGCCTGGGTCTCCAGCAACATCGCCGTGAACGACAATATCTCCTCCCGACATACCTCCGCCGATTCTGATTCCAGCATCTCCTCTGATTACTAGGAGTCCTCCGCTCATCTTTGCACCAGCATCATCGCCAGCGCCATCTAGAATGGTGATTCTTCCGCTTTTTTGTCCAAAACCGGCACAAGGTCCAGCAGATCTTTCACAAGTAATTTTGTTGCCATTATTACCCGCTCCTAAGAATGAACCAACATCTCCTTGATGCGTGAATGTTCCTCCTTGGCCAAATGCTGCTGTAAACGGACCTAGATTTCCGAGACTCCTCACCTTGGAACCTTTGGGTAGATTAGGGCATAATCCTAGTTCCCCATCTTTAGGAACAGGGTCGCCATTTGTCGTCCAACCAATGCGCAATACGATGTTTCTCTCAAGTGCTTTTTCAAGTTGAGCAGGCAATCTTGAGTTGATACTCATCGAACTTGCAACGACCTCTTCGATACTTGGCATCAACCGTCCGTGAGCGTTCTCTTTCATCAACAGTTTGTATGTTAGATGACCAAATTACGCGAAGCAAGGTTCATTTGAGGGGCGCGAAGGCACCTACAACAGGGAGAGATATGACCATCAAGGTTGCAATCAATGGATACGGAACAATTGGTAAGAGAGTTGCTGACGCAGTAGCATGCCAAGACGATATGGAAATTATTGGAGTAACCAAAACTAGACCAGCATTTGGTTGTGACTTGGCGGTGAGAAAAGGTTACCCACTTTACTGTACATTTGACAATCCTGAAAAAATTGCTGCTTTTGCACCTGCAGGTTACGAATGCCATGGTGGTTTGAGTGATTTATTGGCAGTCGCAGATATCGTCATTGACTGTTCACCTGGGAAACTTGGAGCAGAAAACAAAGCAAAGTATCAGGCTGCTGGGGTAAAGTGGATTTTCCAAGGTGGGGAAAAGCATGAAATGACAGGAATGTCTTACACCTCTTGTGCAAACCATGCAGCAAATTTGAATGTTGAAGGTACACGAGTTGTATCATGTAACACAACCGGTTTATCCCGAACATTGGTTCCATTGTACGAGCATTGTGGTGAGTTATCTGTGGAGTGCACAATGATACGTAGAGCAGCAGATCCTGGAGATTCAAAGAAAGGACCAATTAACGCGATAAAGCCAGTTTTGAAGGTTCCAAGCCATCACGGACCTGATGTAATGACTGTGAAGCCGGAAATCAACATTAATTCGTTAGCTGTAGCGGTTCCAACCACCATTATGCACGTTCATTCAATTGTAGCCACATTACCTGAAGGACATGGACTTACTACTGAGAGCGTTTTGAAAATGTGGTCGAATAGTCCACGAGTGGTCATAATGAACGGTGCTGAAACCGGCATTACCACTACGGCAGAAGTAATGGAATTCGCTAGAGACATGGGGCGAACATGGGGAGATTTGCATGAAATTTTTGTTTGGGAAGATGGAGTGAAATTAGTCGGTAATAACCTCTATTATTTCCAAGCAATTCATCAAGAATCAGATGTCATACCAGAGAACATTGATGCGATTAGAGCATTGATGGGCACTGAGTCAGATTGGCAAGTATCGGTAGCAAAGACCGATGCAGCAATTGCATCACTTTTCGAGTGAGCCCTATAGGGCTCATCTGAGGCTTGTATTCAAGTATGGTTGTGTAGTCCGAACAGTTATGTTGGCGCAGCAAAAGACACTAATCATTCTCGCAGTGTTGCTTCTTGCTCCGATTTCAGGGGCTGTCGACAATCAATCGGACAAACAACCCGATTTTCGTGATATCGCTGCATCAAATTGGCATTCAATCGAGCCATCGCAAACGATTACTTCAGCATTGAAATCTTTGGACAATCAGATTCATTTGTCAATAGGTTCTTTCGACCCGCTCAATGATGAACTTCCAGAATCCAGACTTGACGATTCTCAAGATTATCGTAGCACTGGAATGGCAATTGTGCAACTGAAGCATCATACAGGTAGCGCTCTATATGATTTGGTTGAAAACCATGGTGTGTTTGTGTTGGATAATCTTGGCTCCTCCTCATGGTTGGTCAGGTTATCACAGCCAAGTGATTTGCAAATTATCCAGGATGATGAATCGGTCAGATGGGCTGGGCCAATGATGCCTGGGTGGAGAGTCTCAACAAATGTTGATTTGTATACTAACTACATCGCTGCAATTCCTGCAGTTGACCTCAAACCGGAAGCACTCGAGGGCCTTGCCCATGACTTGGTAATCATGGGTGCAGATGAGGCATGGTGTGGTTTACATCTTTGTGAAATTAAGGGTCAGGTCGACTTAGAATCTCTTGCTAGGGATGGTAGAATTATTTGGTCTGAACAAGCACATGAATTAAGAATTACAAATGCTGTTGCTGGTGCAATTGTAGGACTTCCAGAAGTAGCAAATAATTCTCTTGGGCTAGATGGGTCTGGTGAAAAGATTTCATTCACCGATACGGGAATAGACCAAGATCATCCCGACATAGTCGGAAGAATTGCAGGAGTCTACACTCAATTCGGATTGGACCCTAGTCCTGCAGATTCGAATGGAGGGCATGGTACACACGTGGCTTTGACAATCGCAGGAGACGGAAGCGGTGATTCTTCAGCAACTGGAATTGCACCTGAGTCGTATATTGTAGCCTATGCTCTTGAGCACGATCCTACAGGAATCTTCGGAAGGATTGGTTCGATTTACGATATGCTAAATCATGCTGAGCAAGAAGGTTCTCGAGTTGCAGTTAATGCGTGGGGTCTGAATGGCAATTACGGCGCATACACTGCAGATTCACGTTCTGTAGACATTTTTGTTCATGACAATCCTGAATTTTTACCAATATTTTCAGCTGGTGATGACCCTGGTCAAAACGCTTCCAAAGTTATGGCACCTTCAACAGGAAAGAATGTACTATCCATAGGGGCATCTACGACAAATCCTAGCGGTTCAGTTGCTAATTTTTCTTCTTTGGGACCCTCATTGGATAGTAGAGTAAAGCCCGATTTAGTGGCTCCTGGTGTTTCCATATGTTCGGGAAGAGCACAAGAGGCTGCAATTCCAGTCGGTTGGAATTGTGCAACAGGCACGCATGCTAATGGGAATAACATGTATATGTCTCTGTCAGGTTCTAGTCAAGCTACTGCCGTTGCAGGAGGATCTGTTTCCTTGATTAGAGAATTTATTCGTGAAGATGTTGGTATCTCATCACCATCGTCTGCTTTACTAAAAGCCGCTGCAATCAATGGTGCTGTGGATTTGGGGACACCTGATATTCCTAATGCGCAAGAGGGCTGGGGCCAAATTTCAGTTTCCAATTCTGTAATGCCACAGTTCAATGGGGGCGACTTGTCTACTTTCCATGAAAACTCAAGAACCCTATCTGCAGGATTTTCAACTTTGTACCAATTTGACTTGGACCCTTCTTCGGGAATCGATATTACTCTGGCTTGGACAGATGTTGCAGGTAGTGCAAATGCACAACAGAATGAATCTCGTTTAGTCAATGATTTAGATCTCAAACTTACGGCACCAGATGGCACAATTTACAAAGGAAATGTAATTGTTAACGGTGTATCAGTTCCTAATGGGGTGCATGATTCAGTAAACAATGTAGAGAGAATCAAAATCGCCCCAAGCGCAGTCCTCCCTTCAGGGAAATGGCAGTTAACTGTTAGCCATGCAGGTGGACTTGACCAAGCATATGCCTTGATTTTGACAGCAGATGCTACACTCGATGAAAAGGCCGATTTGATGACATTCGATGGTTCAATTTTCCCTTCCTCAGAATCTCCATTGGTTAATGATTTGATAACGATTAGAATTTCTTGGCTAAACCAAGGAACAGCAGATGCTGGACAATTCAGAGTTACTCTTGAAGACTTAACAGAAGGAACTACTCTGTATGATGGTGTGCGCTCATCTCTAAATTCTGGTTCACTAGATTCACTAACACTTTACCACACCTTCACTTCTACAGGCGACCATGATATGCGTCTCACTATTGATGTGGATTCAGATATCGATGAGGTAAACGATGACTCTAATGGAATTAACAATAACATCGAAGAGATGACAATTACGGTTGCTGCCTTGGGAGTTAGATTGGTTACTTTGGATTCCAATGGTGTGGAAGATACTGATATGGTTAACCAAACATTAGATCCTTCAACTGCAGAAGGATATACTTGGCCTGTGATTTTGAAACACGAGGGAACTGAGCAACAATCTGTGAAATTACATATTTCGCAAGTTCAATCGCCACATCCACTACGCGATGATGTATTATTGCCTACAGAGGATGATTGGTCACGGAGTTCTGATCTTTCAGGACCATTTACTCTCTCGGCTATGGGCCAAGGAGGCGACTCGATGTTCCTCAATATCACAATGAACGATGATGATGCGGACCTCTCTGGAAGCACTGACAGGTATGCCATGGCAGGAACCTATGTGATGGATGTAACTGCGAAGTATTCCAATAATCCAACTGTAAAACACACAATCAGGCTAAGGTTAGTTGTTGAAGAAGTCAAAGATGTCCAAGTTGCACCTGCAGGAACAAGCGGTTTAGAAGCAGTTCCAGGTGGCAGTACAGCCTTTTCGATATCAGTTAGAAATACTGGAAATTCACCAGCGGTTTATGATTTGGATTGTTACAGCCAGAACCGTTGGCCTGTCGAATTAGGTCAATCTAATTCTTCTTCATACTCATTCGAACCCCTTGATATTCTTGAATATCTACCTATGCAAGTACGGCTTTATGTGCCACCGGTTGCAGAAGGATTACCAGCAGCAGGAAGTACAGATTCAGTGACATGTTCAGTCACTAGTGAAGCTGATCCTTCTTTGAACATTAGCGAAACAGTAACTCTAACCGTTAGGCCACTGGAATCATTCGCAACAAACCTACTCGATGATTCCGGAATTGATGTTGGCCCTGCCTCTTATGCACGTGATGTAAATGTCGATACCGGGGAGAGATTGAACCTCACCCTATTGATTGAGAACACAGGTAATGCTCCTCTAGACTTGACTGTAAGAGTGAATCCAGAACTTACTAGTTGGACAATTCAAGTTAGCCATGGTTCAACCACCGATAACCGCGAGGTAGATTTACAAATTTTACCAGGCCAGTCTGACCAAGTTCGATTCGAGATTCTAGTTTCACCCGTTGCAGAAAGGAATGACGAAAATCGTTTGGTCATAAAAACAAGTCAGGACGTTTCAAATTTCATCATCAATGAAACTACTTTGGTCGTTAAGGATGAAATAGGATTGGATATTACTTCACAAGGAATATCCTCTCTGAGCGCACTTCCTAATGGTGATTTCACCTATACTACACTGATGATTGAGAATACAGGTAATTCACAGGTAAGCGTCGATTGGTCTAACTCTCTGCCTCCAGATGGCTGGGAGGTTGGTTTCGCAGACCCTCCAACTTACCTTGGTCCAAGAGAATCTAGTGAATTGATTGTGGGAATCAAACCCCCTGCAAATGAGCCTGCGACTTCTGTAGCATTTGATTTAGGAATCTATGCTACCATCGATAATGGGTTCGAATCTTTACAGGTAACAACAACATACCCTGTGGAAGTTCAATCAGGTGCATTTTGCGCTATTGAATACGATTCCGATGCCAAACCTTTGCTGGGAGTAGATAGGAACGGTAAATCCTCTCAAATGATTACAATTTCTAATATTGGAAATATTCCTTTGACAGCCGATATAGTCAATGAAATAGATGCAAACAATTGGGATGTCACGTTGTCTCAATCCTCAGTTTCAAACCTCGACCCTGGGCAAAGTTCGGAAGTTGAATTAACAGTGGAGACAAATGATGATACAGAAGCTGGAATTGAAGAATTGATGCTAACTTGTGGTGATTCATCTGTTTTATTGGAAGTGAGTGTAAAGAATACCAAATCACAAGGTGGCTTATTTGGAATAGTATCTCCAGAAATTGCATATTCAATTATCGGAGTTATCATTCTTGGTGTGGCTATTGTTGCTAGAAGGATCAAGAAATCAGCACCTAAGGATTTCTCAGGGGAAGAACTAGTTGCTCCTGATGCGCACTCGATACCGGATAGCGGTGAAAGAATGCAAGCAGTAATGGATTCTGTTGTTGGGCAGGAATCAGCTGCAAGCGGTGGTGTTTCTGCAGAAGAGATTGCAGATGCGCTTGCTAAATCCATACCATCACTCCCTACACCTGCGGCTCCATCTAAAGTGCCAATGGGAAGGCCACCAAGTGCTATTCCAGCCGGACGCCCTCCTATTCAAATTCCACAAGGTAGGCCGCCTGCTCCAGTGCCGCAAGGTAGACCGCCCGTGGCTGCACCTCCGAAACCAGCAACTCCTGCAGCACCTCCATTGCCTCCGGGTGGTCTTCCACCAGGTTGGACGATGGAACAGTGGCAATATTATGGCCATCAGTGGTTAGCTAGCCAAGGCCAACAGTGAAAAAAGGGACTCTCTACGCCAAACCTATGGAGAGCATTGTATTGTTCGGCCCCCCGGGGGCTGGAAAAGGTACTCAAGCGCAGAGAATAATGGATTCAACCGGTCTTCCTCAAGTGAGTACAGGGGACATGTTACGTGCCGCAGTTTCTGCAGGTACTCCTACCGGAATAGAGGCAAAGAAGTACATGGATGCTGGACAACTTGTGCCAGATGAAGTAATTATTGCACTAATTAAGGACAGAATTCAGGAAGCAGATGCTGTTAATGGGGTCATGTTTGATGGATTTCCTCGTACCATTCCTCAGGCTGAAGCATTGTCTGGAATAACTGAAGTTTCTCATGTTATTGCAATAGAAGTTCCAGATGGAAAAATCGTAGAGAGAATTTGCGGCAGATATACCTGTGCAGATTGTGGTGCTGTATTCCACGATACATTTAATCCTACAACTGTAGAAGGAAAGTGTGATAGTTGCGGTTCTGGGCAATTTAAGCGCAGAGCGGACGATAATGCAGATACAGTGATGAGCAGATTGAATGCATACCATGAACAGACTTCACCACTCGCAGAATGGTACCGTTTGAAAGGTATTTTCCATGTGATTGATGGCGACAGAGAAATCGATAATATTACTGAAGATATCCTATCAGCACTAAAGTGAGTTGTAATCATGAGTCGTAGGAGAGCGCGTGCGAAGGCGAAAAGCCAACGTCGAGATAATGCTCTAGAGGCTCAACAGCATTTGTCATCTGTGATTAGCGATGTTTCCATGCCAATGATCGCTCGAAAGAATGCTGCCAAACATTTACTCAAAACCTCTTCTCGCAACCGACTGCCTTTGCCCTTTTCACAGCGGCATTGGATATGTAGGGAATGTAGTGAATTATTAATTCCAGGTGTTAATTCTCGTGTTAGAATCAGGGATGGTCAGAGAATTACTACGTGCCTAACTTGTGGTAAAATTCGTAGATTTGGCGGAGGGCCAAAATCACACAGGAGGAATCGAAGTGTCTGAAATTCCTTCTCAAATAAAGCGTCAAGCAATGGACAGAAATTTCCAGCCTAGCGTCAGAATCGGTAAAACCGGAATTACAGAAAACATCGTCGAAGAAGTTCGAGGGCAATTAGCAAAGAGAAAGTTGGTTAAAATTAAGATTAACAAAGGGATATACGACCGAGAAGATAGGGCACAGGTATGGGAATATCTCGCACAAGAAACATCATCGATGATTGTTCACACTAGGGGTAATGTTGGTGTTTTGTGGTACAAATCTTGACCCAATGCTCATAGAGGCGGCTTAACTCCCAACCAAATATGCGTACAAACCGCATACTCAACAGGCACCCTTCACAATGGATTTCTGTATTGGCACTTGTCGGTGCTGGACTAATGGCTTTCATTACATCCTCCAACGCTGGTGGGGGTGCAGCCGTAGACATCGGTATCAAACTTCAAGGCGGCTTAGGTAATGAACCAGTTTGGGTCGGATTAGGCATTCTATTGTTCGTTTATGCCCTAATTATTACCGAAGTTGTTCACCGAACATTAGCGGCAGCAGTTGGTGGTTTAGCGGCTATTGTAGCTCTGAATCACTACAAGATGGGTGGTGCACTAACTCTTGCGGAAACTACTACTCTGATAGAATGGGAAACCATTGGTTTACTTCTGGGAATGATGGTTATGGTGGGTGTAATTTCACACACCGGTATTTTTGAGTGGTTTGCTGTTCAAGCATACAAAAAGAGCAATGGTAATGTTTGGACTCTAGTTGTGATTTTGTGTTCAGTAACTGCAGTTTTGTCCGCATTTTTGGATAATGTAACAACTATGCTTCTGTTGACTCCAGTGACAATTCAATTAGCAAGAGTATTGGATTTGAACCCAATACCTTTGTTGATCGCAGAAGTCCTATTTTCCAATATTGGTGGGGCTGCTACGATGATTGGTGACCCCCCCAACATCATCATTGGTTCAATGATGAGTGAATCGGCAATCGAGAGTGCAGGTTACTCAAACTTAGCAAGTGATGGTGTTTCATTCAACGATTTCATCATCGAGTTAGCACCAGGAATTATGTTGACAATCGTTCCTACTTTCATGATGTTAAAGTGGATGTATGCTGACGAGTTTTCTGGAGAAAGAATTCGTGATGTAGAAGAATTAGAAGCAAAATATGGTGTTAAAGATGTTAAGATGCTTAAGGCATCTGGAACAGTTCTTACCCTAGTCATCCTCGGATTTTTCCTTAATCCTGTAATTCATATTCCGGTGTCTTGGGTGGCCTTAGTCGGTGCAGTAGTAATGCTACTAGTTACCGACCCTCACGAACTGGAAGAACCTTTAGAGAAGGTCGAGTGGACGACATTGATTTTCTTCGCAGGTCTTTTCGTTCTAATCCACTCTCTACAACATTTAGGAGTAATATCATGGATTGGAGACCAGGTAGAATCTGCAATCGTCTATTTCGATGAAGAATATCGATTTGTAGCAGCATTAGTCATCATACTGTGGGTAAGTGCGATTGCATCAGCATTCATCGATAACATTCCTTACACAATTACCATGATTCCAGTCGTTTTACAAATTTCGGATTCCTTAGGAATAGATCTGGGTCCACTAATCTGGGCACTAGCATTTGGCGCTTGCCTGGGTGGAAATGGTACATTAATCGGTGCCTCAGCAAACGTTGTTACAGCTGGAATGAGTGAAGAAGCAGGTTATCCAATTTCATTCAATGAATTCTTCAAGGCTGGTTTCCCTGTAATGCTGATGACTGTATCAATTATCACTGGATATGTAGTGATGGTTTACTGGGTAAACGAAATTTGGAAGTGGATTTTCCTTGCAATTGCTCTGCTAGGAATAGTGTGGCAATATTACAATGGCAAGAGCAAGGGTAAGAATTGGGCTGAAGCATTGGTTGATGACGAATCGATTATTGACATCACAGTCAATGCTTTGCCAATTCCTGGTAGGGAAGAAGAGTGATTCCCGCTCATTACAGCGGTGTGTTCAAAGGTTATACGCGTTTGTCATTGAATGGGCGGTAACATGCAGGAGTGCAGAGTTTGTGGTTTACTTTTCCTTGGAGGAGGAGCATGCCCAACTTGTGGCTCACAAGTTGCTATCGATATCGATACCGATGATATCGTAATGGATGATGATTCGATTCCTGGCCTTGATGAAATTGCAGATGCGATTGGCGATGGCGATGAAGATGGTAATTCAACTGCTGAAAATCTTCCCTTTGGAATGGGTGCTAAAGCCGAAGTGATTGAGTCCTCGTTACCATTTGGCGTCGGTTCATTTAGCGATTCAGTAACAGAGGTCGCAATTCCAATTGGCGAACAGGACTATGATGATGCAAATGATTCCGAGGTTGAGCATGATAATGTTGAACTGGAAACAGCCATTACAGAAACACAAGTTGTAGAGGCAGAAGAAATAGAGATAGCACAAGTCGAGGAAACTGTTTCTGAGCCTGAAACCATCACTTCCGATTTAGTAGAAGAATCAATCAATATTTCTGAAAGCATAGAATCAACGGACACAGTAG
>CETU01079528.1_pt1 | contig 12249 bp, 4 predicted proteins | sample 356531 | NCBI WGS metagenome assembly CETU01 (sample SAMEA2623488, study PRJEB7988) | marine metagenome | isolation source: saline water (ENVO:00002010), including
AACACCCAATTTCATCGAATTATCAATGATTTCATGATTCAAGGTGGCGACTTCCAATTTGGTAATGGTCAAGGAGGTTATTCTGCTAAATGGTATGGCTACTGTGATGGTGAAGCGATGGATAACGCTGCAGATTGTGCCGGAGGACAAACCTTCTATACAATCCCCGATGAAGCAGATAATGGTTTAATCCATAACCCTTGTACAATCTCGATGGCCAAGAAACCTCCTGCCCACACTGGAAGTAGCCAATTCTTCCTTATTCCTGAAGACAGTACGCCAGATTGGTTAGATGGAGTTCACACGGTGTTTGGCGATATTAGTGATGGTTGCGAGCATGTAACCTCAATTAGCGAGATTGAGACGGGCCCAAATGATGTTCCAAACAACCCTGTAACCTTAGTCAGTGTGACTACCAATGGTGGAGAAGACACACCATGGTGGTACTTCTGGTGAGTCAAGATTTAACTTGAAGCGTTTCATTGATAGATGTCTTTGATTTCGCTGTAGTCATGGCGACCGTTGACACCTTCAACTCCAAACGGGAACTTTCCGTTGGAGGGCATTATTTTTCTATTTCCGGTTTAGATGAGAATGGTATTGACACATCGCATTTACCATATTCAATTAGGATTCTTTTAGAGGGCGCTCTAAGAGGCAATGATGGTTTTTTAGTAACCGAACAAGATGTTCGAAATATTGCAGGATGGCAAGCCAATGGTGAGCGTGGCGAGATTCCTTTTAGACCATCAAGAGTTATTCTACAGGACTTTACTGGAGTGCCAGCAGTGGTTGATTTAGCTGCTTTAAGAGATGCAATGGTCGAAATGGGTGGGGATGCAGAAAAAGTAAATCCACAGGTTCCAGTGGATTTAGTAATCGACCATTCTGTTCAAGTGGATGTGTCTGGAGCATTTCAAAATGCTCTGGATATGAATTTAGACATTGAATATGAAAGAAATATGGAGCGATATACCTTCTTGAAATGGGGTCAGAAATCTCTCAAAGATTTCCAAGTAGTTCCACCTTCTAGAGGGATTGTTCACCAAGTAAATTTGGAATTTTTAGCAAGTGTTGCTAGGCAGGAAGATGGCGTATGGTTAGCCGATACTTTGGTTGGAACTGATTCACACACTACTATGATCAATGGACTTGGTGTTCTTGGTTGGGGTGTTGGTGGAATTGAAGCGGAAGCAGTTATGCTTGGCCAACCGATTTACATGTTAGCGCCAGATGTTGTTGGTGTTAGATTAACAGGTAAGTTACAACCAGGAGTTACGGCTACTGATATGACGTTGAGAATAGTTGAGATGCTAAGAGAACACGGCGTAGTTGGTAAATTTGTTGAATTCTTTGGCACTGGAATGGCTGCATTGACTTTGGCAGACCGAGCCACAATTGCTAACATGGCGCCAGAATATGGTGCTACTTGCGGATTTTTCCCAGTAGATGATAGGACTCTTGAGTATATGCGCCTTACCGGTCGGGATGAATCTGCTATTGCAGGCGTTGAAGAATACTGTAAAGCACAAGGATTGTGGTATGATATTTCCTCTGCTGAAAAATCGTACACATCATTACTTGAATTAGATTTGAACACAATCCAACCCGCTCTTGCAGGTCCTAAGCGACCTCAAGACAGAGTTGACCTTGCTGATATGAAGAATCATTTCATAGAATCATTGACTGCAGAATTAGGCCATCAAGGTCATGGCTTAAGCGAGGAAGACTTGTCTAATAGTGCAATAGTTGAACTTGAGGGGGAAAAATTTGATCTAAATCATGGAGATGTAGTTATAGCTGCAATAACCTCCTGTACCAACACATCTAACCCCGGAGTAATGCTTGCTGCTGGGCTCTTAGCACGCAATGCAAGAAAGCGAGGATTGACGGTAAAACCATGGGTAAAAACTTCTCTTGCGCCGGGAAGCAGAGTAGTAACTGAGTATTATGAAGCCACAGGCTTACAAGAGGAGCTCAACAATATGGGATTCAATGTAGTTGGATATGGATGTACAACATGTATTGGCAACTCAGGCCCATTGCCAGAGGAAATTGATAATGCAATAGAGGAATCTGGATTGATAGTTGGTTCAGTAATATCAGGAAATAGAAACTTCGAAGGTAGAGTGCATAGTAAAGTCAAGGCCTCATACTTGGCCAGCCCCCCTCTAGTTGTTGCATATGCAATTGCTGGAAATTTGGAAATAGATTTGAACACCGAACCACTTGGTTACTCGAGCGATGGGACTCCAGTAATGCTCTCTGAAGTTTGGCCTTCCGAAGATGAATTAGCTGTTGCTCTGTCAAAAATCACTCCAGATATGTTTAGACAACGTTATGCAGATGCAATGAACGAGCCACGATGGGACTCAATTCCTGCAGATTCAAGTCCACTATATCCTTGGGATGATGAGTCTACTTACATTAGACTGCCAACCTTCTTTTCAGGTTTGAGTGCTCAGCCAGAACCAATTGCTTCAATCGAACAAGCAAAGGTCTTGTTGAAGTTAGGAGATTCAATTACTACCGATCACATTTCACCTGCTGGTTCGTTCCCTAAGAGTGGTCCAGCTGGTCAATGGCTAATCGAGCGAGGGGTTGAGAAACGTAGTTTCAACTCATTTGGTAGCAGACGTGGTAATCATGAAATTATGATGAGAGGTACATTTGCCAATGTTAGAATTAGAAATCAAATGGCACCAGGTACCGAAGGTGGTTTTGCTCAACATCCCGAAACAGGTGAAATTGTTTCAGTATTCGATGCTGCTAATGCATATTCAGGCGCTAAGGTAGTTCTTGCAGGCTCTCAATATGGCACAGGATCTTCAAGAGATTGGGCTGCAAAAGGAACCTATTTATTAGGGGTAAAGGCTGTCATTGCCACTTCTTTTGAGCGAATTCATCGTTCCAATTTGGTTGGAATGGGAGTCTTACCCTTGACATTCAAATCTGGAGAATCTCACGAATCATTAGGACTTGATGGTAATGAAACTTACAACATACCGATTACTGATGATGTCAAACCATTGCAAATGTTGACAGTTTCTGCAACAAGACCAGATGGGACAATTGTTGAATTCGAAGCACAGGTTAGACTTGATACGCCTGTTGAAGTCGAGTATTATCGTAATGGTGGTATTTTACATACAGTACTTAGACAACTAGCAAAATAAAGCGTCATCTTGAAGATGAGACGGTACGAGGATTTCACATGGCGGAACTCAGCGGGTTTGTTCAATATCGTTTTCGTTCTGACGAAAATGATGCGGATATACTTCTACGAGGCGATGCAGATTGGGTTCGCAGCAAAGTTGCAGAGTTAGGTCTTGAGGGCGTTGGGTGGATGATGCCAATTGGGCAGGAAGCAAGAGCAACCAATACTTCTGGAATAAAATCAACCTCGAAATCCAAAGCCGATATAGAAATTGACGATCAGCCATTAGGCGATAAACCATTAGACATGGGTCCAGAGCCAGACCCTTCGAGAATTCCTGTAGTTAGAAGGCCAATTGGGGAATTGGATTTAAGCGGCGAACTAAGAGCACTTGGATTGGATAATTTGACCAAACCAGACCCAATAGAATTAATGGATATGTTTGCTGAACTGGATGAACCTTTACCGGTACAAGGTACCATGAGTGTAGATCCTATGGCAGAAGCATGGTTAAGGGAATTGATGAATATCGTAGTTCGTGATTACGGATTTACTGCATTAAAAACGAGTGATATCGAAGAAATTGCCAGCAAAAAATTAGGTAACCGTGAAGGTACAGTATTGGAGGTATGGCTAGAATCATTATTTTCTGCTGGAAAGTTAGTCAAAGTCCACGGTGGAGATACTATCGGTTGGGGGCCTTCTCCTCGCTGGTTATCCGGTAAAGTCTGATAATAAATATCAAGATTTAACAAATCTTAATTTCGCTTTACTGTTAAGCATGTGGATTGTAAAACTAAGGACAAAATTCCAAAGCAATTAAAGTGGTAGTTATTGTGGCATAACAAGTGATGATGATGTTTTCCCAAGACAATCTCTTCAAAGCCCGCGCAAGAAGTATCTTACTTTGTATGCTGATGGTACTTTCAACTACCGCAGCATTAGCAACTACAGCAAGTGCTTCCCAAGCAAGAACTTACACCACAAACCGTGACCCGCATGATGTTGCAATCGGTGATTTCAATTGTGATGGTCACAATGATATTGCCGTAGCTACCGATGGTACACATACCATTTCGGTGTTATGGAATGATGGAAATGGTGATTTTTCCGAACGACAGGACATTTGGGTTTCTGCAAATCAAGATAGGGATGCAGATTGGGATGAATTTTCCAATGTACAATTCATTGAGGTCGGCGAATTCACCAATGATGGAGCCATTGACATTGTGATTTTCCAAAGAAATAATCCATTTAAGACCAATGATGATGGAACTCCTGCAGGTGAGCCAGGTAACGTAACGATTATCGAAAATGGCGGTTGTAATGAGAAAACATGGTCAGTTGGAGCAAGATTCACTCACTTTTGGGCTTGGGACCTTGAAGTGTCTGACTTAAACAAAGACGGCAATGATGACGTCATGATCTTAGATTTACAAGCGGATATTACTACTCAAAGAGTTGTAACATACCTTGGTCCAATAACATCAAACACTCAAGGTATCATTACTAACCTTGGTGCAGCACAGCAAAACACCTACAGGGCATTTGCAGCTGGCGATTGGGGTGAATCTCAATTTGGCGGCGCAACTGGCGGTGGGACTACATGCTTTGATAATGACATGTGGTTACTCCGAAGTGAGGGACTTGACTATGCAACAGGGCAAGTAACAAACCCCGGTAAAGATGACAACGTTTCAATCGTTGAATTCAACTGTCAAACAAACTCCTTCCCGTTAACATATACGTTTAGTACAACTCCAACAAGTACTTCAGAGCACGTAATTAATATGGATACGCCTACATCTCAAGATCTTGATGTTGCCGATATTGACGGTGATGGTGTTGCTGATGTATTAGCATTAAATGATGAGAACATAGTCAATGTAACTTATGTGACCTCAAGCACGTCAGGAAGTTGGTCAACTCCACAGACTGCATATTTCGGACCTTATATCTCTTGGACTATTACAATTGCAGATTTGAATGGAGACCTCGAACCAGACTTTATCAACCCAACTATTGCTTATCAGCAGAATTCTACCGACTCTGCTGGTGGAACATCTTCTAATTTCTTCCTAAATTATCCTACTTCGATTCAAGTTACTCTTTCAGATGGCAATGGTGGCCACTTGAGCCCGCTATCTTACGCAGCAGGACGTAGGCCACACACCGCAGAAGTAGGGCAACTTGCTGGAGGTAGCAACTCCGCACCCGACATTGTTGTGGCGCACAAGAACTGGCGATTCGGAGGTTGGAGAGACAACTTCGGCTGGGATGGTCAATATGATACAATTACAGTAATTGAAATGGATAATCAAGATTTATCAGTTTCTGGAATTGAAATTTCTCCAGTTGACCGTTATGTAGGAGCAGTTGGTGAAGGTTCAAGGGAATTGAATGTGACAATTACTAACACAGGCATGGATGTTCTCAACGGTCAAAGCGCGACATTAGATGTAGAACTAAAGATTGTTGACGAAGTAAATTCGACAAACCAAACTGTATATGCCAATGATTGGGATAGTCCAGAAGACCTTGGAGTATGTGGTTCTGGGTGTACTTGGGAATTCATTGATTATGTCGAAGCAGGTACTCACCATTGGCAAGAGCAAACTACACCATCATCCGGTTCAGGAACAGATCCAGATGAATCTCAGGCAGATTATTCTGCAAATTATCTTAACCCAACTCATTTTATGTGGGCAGGTGAAACTGTAACAAATAGCACTGGTGGGGAATGGACAGGTTATGGTAAAAACTGGGATGAAGCAATGGTTCTACGCGATGTAGACTTAACAGGTTCAGATCGTGCTTTCATGAGTGTAGAGTTATTCCGTGACTTAGGATTCGGTGCACTCGGTAGTGCTGATACCAATGGATTCGTTGTTGGAGATGTTTGGGATGACCTTGCAATGATTGAGGTTGGTAGTGAAGAGACTGGATGGTCGATAATCAATTGTCCAGTGTCCGCATATATCTCTGGTGCTTGCTACTCCGGTCAATCGATTTGGGGTGGGTTTGACCTTGATAGAGCCTACAAAGAGAATGTTATCGGAGGGTATGCAGAAGGTTTGTATTACTACGGAATTTATTCTTTCAACACATTTTACGCATGGAATAACTTCACCGATGAGGGGCTTGGTACTTTTGATTTGAGTCCTTGGGCAGGAGAGACCATCGATTTGAGATTTAGATTTAGGACTGGTTTTGAAGGTTCAGTTGCTGATGCAAATGAGTCAAGGTGGACTGGTAATGATGGATTTGGTGTCGACAATCTAACAATTACCAAGCAAAACACTGCTTTCTTCCCGAATGTGCAAAACCAACAAACTCAGATTAACCTGAATAATCTTGGACCTGGTCAGGAATATGTTGCTACATTGCAGGCGAATTTTGTCAATGATACAACATATAGAATTTCAGCTACGTTATCTAATAACGCTTGGGACGAGCAATCTCTCAACGACGAAATTGTTGGTTATGTGACGCCTTTCAATTTATTTGATCCAGCTCTTGAGAGGATTGAAAATTTCTCACCAGGTGGTTTGTATGCTCAAGGAACCTATCCAATTACAGCAACGACCAATAATTGGGGCAACACATTTGTTGATTTTGATGTTTCAGCGACCGTTTTCACGGCAGACCCTTCAAGAATTAAGTGTGGCGACCCTTCTACAGATTGTATCATTACCTTTGACAATTCGACCGACGGAACAAGATATACTGAAAGCAATAATCCTAAGGGCGCACTTTACAATGATACCATATTGTGTCCTTCTGATTTAACATTCAATAATGAAGCGTACTGGTTTGGGCACCCGTGCTTATCACAAACTGGAACTCTTGGCTATGGTGATGCATGGCAAAATGAAACAATTTCGATTATTGATATCGATTTAACCTCATTGTCAGGCGACTTCGTTTCGCTATCCTTTGAGTATTTTGCCGATACATTCTATGAAGTTGATTCCCAAGGTAATATTGAGCCAAGTGATTACATGGCTTTAACTGCTGACTTTAAGAAAGATACTAGAGATTTTTCAGCGATTATCTACGGTCAATGGAATGATTACAATGAAGATGGAACCTGTCAGATAGATGAAGATGGTAACGGTATTGTAAATGAAACAAACCCATTTGACTTCGATGAGATTGAATACATTGGCGATCCAAGAACTACTGATGGATTAGGACAACCATGGAACGTTTTCTTTAATTCAGATGGATTAGTTAAGACAACAAACCTTGACTTGACTCACTTGTATGTTTTGAACACTTCATCTGCAGATTCTGCAGACTGGGATGAAGAATGTATGAGTTTAGAAGATTCTGAGGTGGAATTATTCTTTGATTTCTTTTCAGATGATGATGGTAGAAACGGAATTAATGATGGATTTAGAGGTGTTGGAATAAATAACATCACGCTAAAGGAATTCACTTTCGTAGAAGAGGCAAAATATACGATTAGCAGAACCTCTGTTGATGCAGAAGATGTTTCAACAGATCTAATTGCCGAACACGATTTCCTTTCTGGCGAAGACGGCAAGACCTACATGATTGAGGTTGAAACTATCTTCGACAATACTACTTTAGGGACAAACTGGTATGGTGCTGAAGAACTATCAACAGCTAACAACATTAAGCGAGTAATTTTCGATGTTGAGTCCGTTGATATCAAGCTTAGCCAACCTAACAAATTAGCCTGTCTTGAGGAAGTTAGGCTTAATTGTGTTTTACCAATCGATAGTTCTCTTACCCACAATTGGGACATTTCGGCAACCAATGGTGTACTTGAAGGAGATTATATCTTCTACATGAATATCTTTGATCAGACAACTAATTCCCTTGCTCACACATCTAATGCTGGGCCAGCTCAATCATTGGTAAGCGGTCAAAGAGTTGACTTATCGTTCACACCTTGGGCCGGTTATCAAGATGGACATACCTACAACATTAGTTACCATGCAGAATTAGATGATGGTACACCTTCTGGTGATGTGAGAACCTTCTTTGCAACCTTTGCAGATGAAGTCGATATTGCAATTCTATCAGACAAGACATCTGGTACTTCAGCAATAATCGAAGACTTGGCAATAATGGGTAAATCATATACTCAATTTACTATGAATGATTGGAATACTTACTTCAAGACAAACTGGTTCACTAATTACGATAAGATAATTCTGCCATGGCAGGATTTCAATACTGCTAAAGATGATGGTGGCGCATATTACAAGACTTTATCTGAAACTGTAAACAATGTGAACAGAAAGCAAGTATTGGTCAATTTCATGAGTAGTGGAGGTACTATCCAGGCGCACCTTGCGCCTCACGGCACACAGACTTACGGTTTGGGTACAAGTCTTGAACCACGTCTTCCACTTGGCTTAGAGATTACAGACAAGACCAATGGTGCTGAAATCAACTATGCTGATATTGAGGTTTACGATCCATTCCACCCAATACTGAAAAATATCAATGTAAGCGCTTTTGATGCATACACTCCAGTTGCGTCATCTGCTCTAGACATAGGTAGCGAAGCAACAGGAGATGTACCAAAGATTTGCTCGGGTAACCAGAATGTTGCTAAATTCCAATCAATTATCCATGATGGAACCGATACTGATGATGTATTACTTGGAATTTGTAGTTATGGATCTGGTGGAATGATTATTTCAACCATGAATGTTGAAAACAATTCAGGGGATGCTAATAGTGAAGAATTTGCTCTACGAAAGAATATGCTCGAATATCAAGTAGATGATTATCCAAATCCATTTGGAGAAATGCGTGATGGAACCGATATTCTCATCAATGGAGATGTTCCTGCTCCTGCACTTGGTGCAGGATATGCGACATATTACATGAAGAGCAACGCTGAGATTACCTTTAGCTACCAATCCGATGCACAGGTTGATTTGATAACCGATTGGTTAATTTCAGGTCCTACATCTTGGGATTTGTCAACTTTGGGTCCTGATCAAGTTGATCACTATGTGTCACCGTTATTTGAAACATCAACCACACCGACTATGACTTTCTGTAAATCAATAGGTACTCAAGACCTATGTAAGCAAGAGGAACAGTGGACAGTCACTTTGTGGTTACATGATGACAATGGTCATTCGAGAAAGTTGCAAATTACCTTAGAAACCAATGATGCTAATGCTGACGCGGAACCGCCAAATGCTGATGCATTTGTGGTAATCAAGGATTCTTATGCTGACAACATCAAACTTGTAGGCACATGTTCTATTCAAGATAATTATCCGAAATATGAAATCATACTTGATGAATTTGGACAAATTCCTATTGAATTCAATGCCAGTAATTCAAGTGATCCTGATGCATTGGAAGGTTCCGGAATCGAGCGTTATGAATGGGAAGTAACGTTTGATAAGCCTTGGGATGACCCAATCAGTCTTAATGCTAACACAGAAATCAAATATGAGGCAAGTCAAGGCATTTGGACATATACCTTTGGAGGAAATGGTGTTGATGAAAATGGCGAATCCTATGCCGGTAGAAACCTAACCTTTAACCCACAGACAGAGGCACCAATACAGCCAATAAAGGTCAAGTTAACAGTCTATGATAAGTCAGGAAAGTGGGATGATGATATGGAATTCTGTTTCGATGTTAAGCCACAAGGTTTCGGAGACGAACCACCACAAATTGATTATACAAATTGGGGCGATAGAGTAGGTTATACAGATTCGTATTTCAATCTATCAGGATTTGTTGTTTCTGGCTCAGATGAGAAGGATACAGTTATTGAAATTACTACCAACGAGTCATTGTTCGATGAACCAGATGCCGTAACCAGAGAAAGAGCAAAGGGTAGTGGAGAACTAGCAGTAACTCCAATCAATGGAATAGGGACTGGAGATTCATTTGAGTTAAGTTTGAACATTGACAGTTTCCACTCAAACGTATCAAAAGATGTTGTGATTTATATCCGTGTCTATGAATTTGATCCAGCAAGAGATGAGAAGCGATGGGTAGTTGAGCAACAATTGAGTCCACTCGACCCCAATTATGTACAATTATACAGCCCAAATACGATTACTCTAACATTGCCAATATGTCGTGGAGTTGATGTGCCTGCTGAAGTTGAATTAAATGATCCAACAGGCCGCTGGGTTTTCGTTTCTGGTGAATGTGAGTGGGAGGGAGATTATTCCTTAGTTGATGGAGAATGGATTGCTCCTAATATCGATGAAGGTGGAGATGGTGCACAATCAAGTACCAACATCATGTTTATCGGTATTGGTGCATTAGCTCTAATAATAATTGTAATTCTAACTTTACTATTCTTGAGAAAGAGTGGTTCTGAAGGTATGGACGGAGATTACAAGGACTTCAATCTAGCAGGTGCTATACAACAAGATCCAGTCGAGCAATATGTGCAACAACTAATCGCTCAAGGATATCCAGAGGCTACAGCACGGACTTATGCTCAACAGTATGCTGCTCAAGCAGGCTTAGGCAGTGGTGCAGCAGGCGGTGCGCAAGCGGCAGCACCTGCAACAAATCCTGCGATGGAAGCGGCATATCAGCAATACTATCAACAGTTTATTGCTCAAGGTTATGATGCTCAAACTGCAGCAGCATATGCCCAACAATATGCAGCACAATATGTACAGCAACAACGATAGTGAACCTGTAGAATTGTTTGACCTCTAGGTCAATGAGTTCAAAAGTAACCTGTTGTAGGCTTGCCCATGGACAAGACTGACGCTTATACAGTTGCTGATATTTCTCTAGCAGATGCTGGAGCACTTCGTGTAGATTGGGCAAGGGCAAGAATGCCAGTTTTAGCTGCACTAAGAGAAGATGCTGAAAAGACTAAACCACTTGATGGCATGAAGGTTGCAGGTTGCTTGCACGTAACTAAAGAGACAGCGGTATTAATTGAAACAATTGCAGCCGCAGGTGCTGAAATTTCATGGTCTGGTTGTAATCCATTATCTACTCAAGATGATGTCGCAGCCTGGCTTGCTAAGGAGGGATATTCAATTCACGCATGGCATGGACAAAGTGTCGAGGATTTTTACTGGTGCATAGACAGAACTTTGGAATTTAAGCCTACTTTAACTCTTGATGATGGTGCAGATCTAATCGTTAGAGTGCATGGCGAAAAGAGCGAATATGCTCAAGGAGTAATAGGTGGTACAGAAGAGACCACCACAGGTGTTCATCGATTAAGAGCAATGGGTAAAGCGGGCGACTTGAAGTATCCTGTCATTGCAGTAAATGATGCGATTACCAAGTGGGATTTTGACAATGTCTATGGAACAGGTCAATCAACAATAGATGGAATTGTTAGAGCAACTTCAGTATTGATTGCCGGCAAGACCTTTGTTGTTGCCGGTTATGGTCACTGTGGTAAAGGAGTTGCAATGAGGGCACAAGGTTTAGGTGCTAATGTAATCATTACTGAAGTAGACCCTCTGCCTGCATTAAGAGCAGTTATGGATGGTTTTAGAGTAATGCAGATGGATGATGCTGCCAAACTTGGTGACATATTCTGTACTGCTACAGGAATGAAGGATGTCATCGTTGACAGGCACTTTGCTTCAATGAAAGATGGTGCAATAATTTCAAACACAGGACATTACGACTGTGAAATCAATATTGAAGATCTAAAGACTCAAGCTTCAAGCACAAGAACGATTAGAGATAACAATGTTGAGTATACTATGAATGATGGTAGGAAGATATTCTTGCTTGCTGATGGTCGTTTGGTAAACTTAGCCGCTGCTGAAGGCCATCCTTCAGAAGTAATGGATATGTCATTCGCAAACCAATATTTGGCACTTTGCCGATTGGCAAAGGAAGGCAAAAACATGCAACCAATCGTTTATGATATTACTACAGAACAAGACCAAAGTCTTGCCACAACTAAACTAGAAACACTTGGTTTTACAATTGATTCTTTGACAGATGAACAAATTGCTTACCTTGATGATTACAACGCAGGAACGTGATTATTCCTCTTCGTAAGGTTCAGCGGAATCAGTTTCCCAAAACGGCGTTTCACCATCTTCGATATAGCCAATTTCATCTAAATGAGATTCAAAGTCAGG
>CETU01040656.1_pt1 | contig 12204 bp, 12 predicted proteins | sample 356531 | NCBI WGS metagenome assembly CETU01 (sample SAMEA2623488, study PRJEB7988) | marine metagenome | isolation source: saline water (ENVO:00002010), including
GGGTGCTTTAGCTCGACCATTTTCGACGCATCATAATGCGCTCGACACCGAACTGTATCTGCGGATTGCCCCCGAACTGTATCTAAAGAGATTGATCGTTGGAGGCTTTGAGAGAGTTTTTGAAATCGCCCGAGTGTTCAGAAACGAAGGTATATCTACCAGACATAATCCCGAGTTTACAATGCTTGAACTTTACCAAGCATACGCTGATTGGAACGATATTATGGAATTGGCGGAAAGCCTCATAGAACATCTTGCTATTGAGCTCACAGGTTCAGCCCTTATCTCATACGATGGAAAAGAAATCGACCTGACTACTCCTTGGAGGAGGGCGACTCTAAATGACTTGATAGAAGAACATTCTGGGTTAGATGTCTCTCTTGATACCCCAGTAGATGAGCTTCGTAGTATCTGTAAGAAGCTAGATCTAGAAATTTTACCCGCTTGGGGAGCCGGAAAATTACTTCTTGAAATATATGAGAAGACGGTTGAACCGAATCTATGGGGCCCTTGCTTTGTCACGGAATACCCTAGTGAAGTTTCACCTCTTTCAAGAGAGCACCGTCAGAAACCAGGCTATACCGAAAGGTTCGAAGCAATTATTGCAGGTAGGGAGATCTTAAATGGGTTCTCTGAGCTTGTGGATGCTCAGGAGCAGCAGAAACGGTTTGAGGAACAACTAGCCCAAAATAAAGCTGGAGATGAGGAGGCGATGGTTGTCGACTCAGACTATGTCCGTGCATTGGAGTACGGGCTTCCTCCTACAGGCGGTATTGGTATAGGAATTGATCGATTGGTGATGTTGCTAGCCGACGTTCAAACGATCCGTGATGTCATACTTTTCCCAACTCTTCGACCCGAGCAACAAACCAACTCACGGACCGAACTAGACTTACCTCGAGACTAGGCTCCTATCTAACTAGCTGATTGAGCTCGGTCGAGTAGATGGTTTGTAGCAGCAGAGAGGGCATTTGTTGCTGGAGAAGAAGGAAGTGACTCCAACTCTAACTTAGCTTTCTGCGCCCAAAACTGTGCTCGAGTGAAAGCTTCTTCGACAGCACCTGTTGAACGAATCAGGCTCAGAGCTCGATCTCTTTCATCTGTACTCAGTTCTTTCCCGAGGAGCTCATGGAGCTGTTCTCCTACATCTGACTCCAACGCGAGAAGAACTGGCAGCGTGTACACCCCTTCGATAAGGTCGTTACCTGCTGGTTTCCCTAACTGATCTTCAGAAGCAATTACATCAAGAATGTCGTCAACAATTTGGAAAGCCATCCCATACGTATGACCAAAAGTGGTTAATTGGTCAACCGTATGTCTTTCGAGTCCTCCAGTTAATCCTCCTATTCTGCATGCTGTAGAGAGAAGAGAAGCGGTCTTTCCAGCGATAGACTGCTCGTAACTTTCCTGAGTTCTCGAAGGTTTATAAGTCGACTGGAGTTCTAGGATTTGTCCTTCACATAGTTCTCCAATTGTTCTTGCTAATAAACCCGCTATTTCTGTTCCTAACGAGGCGGCGATTTCTGAAGCTCGGGCAAGAAGAAAGTCTCCAGCTAAAATCGCCGTATGATTTCCCCATACAGCGTTTACTGATGGAACGTTTCTTCTCATCTCAGCTTCATCCATAACATCGTCGTGGTACAAAGATCCAAGGTGAACTAGTTCAACTGCAACACCACCCATTAGAACCTCGTCACTTACAGGAACAGCATTTGACTGTTCAACAGCAGATGATGCGATAGTAAAACCTGGTCGGACTCTCTTTCCTCCAGCAGTAATTAAGTGTTTTGCTATTTCAGTTAGATATGGGTCTTTAGCGACGACTGAATTTTCTAGTTTTGTTTCAACGAGTGCCAGGTCATTTTTGAGAGTCGGAAGAGCTGACAAATGAGATAAAAGAGCCATATGTGGGAAGTTTATGACCCCAAAACGTAGACCACACCATCGTAGAGAAATTGTTCTTACACGAATTCAAGTGGCCTTAAAATGGTTGTAATCACCCTGGTAATTTACGGGTTGAGATTTAATTCTTAATTAAAGATAAAGATTTTTTAGATTTCGGGAAGAAAAGCTGCTGTTTTTGCGTTGTATGTATATAACAAGAATAAGTATTGTCTTTAATGTACGTTTATCGTATTAGTGCTCTAAGTACTAAGATAAAAATTAACTGTAGTGGTTGAAAGGTTACGCTTTGTTTGAAAGGTTTACGGATAGGGCCCGAAGGGTTGTGGTTCTAGCTCAAGAGGAAGCACGGCTTCTCAATCATAATTACATCGGAACTGAGCATATTCTGCTTGGCCTTATTCACGAGGGTGAAGGTGTCGCTGCAAAGGCACTTGAATCTTTGGGAATTTCACTTCAAGCTGTTCGAGATCAAGTCGAAGAAATCATTGGGCAAGGTGGATCCTCTCCAAGCGGTCACATTCCCTTTACTCCTCGTGCCAAAAAAGTTTTAGAATTAAGTCTTCGCGAAGCTTTACAACTTGGTCATAATTACATCGGAACTGAGCATATTCTGCTAGGTCTAATTCGTGAGGGTGAAGGTGTCGCTGCCCAAGTGCTAACAAAGCTAGGGGCAGATTTATCTCGGGTGCGTCAACAAGTGATTCAACTTTTATCCGGGTATTCCGGTTCAGGAGCAGATGGCCCAGAAGGTAGTCGTAAAGAAAGAGCATCGGCGACAACTGGAGGCGGCAGCGGAGATGCTGCCTCAGGTTCACTTGTTCTTGATCAATTTGGCAGAAATCTTACTCAGCTTGCACGAGAAAAGAAACTCGATCCAGTCATCGGAAGGTTGCGAGAAGCTGAGCGGGTTATGCAGGTTTTAAGTAGGCGGACAAAAAATAACCCTGTTCTAGTCGGTGAACCAGGAGTAGGAAAAACAGCTATTGTTGAAGGATTAGCAAGATCAATTGCAGCTAATGAAGTTCCTGAACCACTAAGAGATAAGCAACTCTACACGCTGGACCTTGGTGCTTTGGTGGCGGGATCCCGATATCGCGGAGATTTTGAAGAACGTCTTAAAAAAGTACTTAAAGAGATAAAAACCCGTGGAGATATCATCCTGTTTATTGATGAACTCCACACGCTTGTTGGAGCAGGAGCTGCAGAAGGAGCTATAGACGCTGCTTCAATACTCAAACCTATGCTTGCTCGAGGAGAACTCCAAACGATTGGGGCTACGACATTAGACGAATACCGAAAGCATTTAGAAAAAGATGCTGCCTTAGAGCGCCGCTTTCAAAAAATCATAGTGGACGAACCTGCTGTGCCTTTAACAATTGAAATTCTCAAAGGCTTGCGTGAACGTTACGAAGATCACCACAAGGTAACAATTACTGACCAAGCCTTAGTTGCTGCAGCTAACTTGGCAGATAGGTATATCTCCGACAGGCATCTTCCCGACAAGGCTATAGATCTCATAGATGAAGCAGGATCAAGACTCCGCCTTAGAAGAATGGAAACCCCGCCAGATTTCAAAGAAATTGAGAATGAGCTCGCACAAGTCACAGAGGAAAAGAAAGCAGCTGTGGAAGCTCAAGATTTCGAAGAGGCAGGGCGGCTTCGCGACAAAGAAAAAGATCTTCTCCAGAGAAAAGAAAACATGGAAACGGATATGAAAGATTCTGGCGTTGACCTTTTTGACGAAGTTGATGAGGAAGCTATCGCCGAAGTTCTTTCTGTATGGACCGGAATTCCTGTCTATAAATTAACCGAAGAAGAAACTGCTAAGTTACTCCGAATGGAAACTGAGCTTCATAAGCGGGTAATTGGTCAAGAGGATAGTATCAAGGCAGTAAGCCAGGCAATACGTCGAACTCGAGCTGGATTAAAGGACCCCAAACGCCCTTCAGGCTCATTCATTTTCCTTGGGCCTTCCGGTGTTGGAAAAACTGAGTTAGCAAAAACGCTTGCGGAGTTTCTATTTGGAGACGAACAGGCCTTAATTAGTCTAGACATGTCGGAGTACATGGAAAAGCACACAGTTAGTCGTCTAGTTGGTTCACCGCCAGGATACGTCGGGTATGAAGAAGGTGGACAATTGACTGAGGCTGTTCGGAGAAAACCTTTCTCAGTCGTCCTTTTCGACGAGATTGAAAAAGCACATCCTGACGTTTTCAACACTCTTCTACAAATACTCGAAGAAGGACGACTAACCGACAGCCAAGGTCGCTCCGTTGACTTCCGTAACACGGTGCTTATCATGACTTCAAATTTAGGGACTCGTGATCTTCGTAAGGCCAACCTAGGGTTTACCAAAAACGATGAAGCGCTCTCTTATGAACGTATGAAAGAAAAAGTCACCGAATCTCTTAAAGAACATTTCCGCCCAGAGTTTCTAAATAGGGTTGATGAGGTTATTGTTTTCCATGAACTATCCAAAGGCGAAGTAACCGAGATTGTAGATTTAATGGTTGCACGCGTAGCTGTTCAGCTCGAATCACAAGGGATGGGGCTTGAAGTCACAGTTGATGCTAAACATCACCTAGCGGATAAAGGCTATGACCCAGAACTTGGCGCACGACCTCTACGTAGAGCAATTCAACGTCTTGTAGAAGATCCGCTTTCAGAGAGACTCCTTCTCAAAGAATTTAAAGCTGGACAAATCGTTGTTGTAGACGTCGAAGACGACGAAGAAAATCCAAACCAAAAGTCGATTGTATTTAAAGCTGTAGAAGGATTTGAGCCCCCATCTGTCGAAGAATTTGTCGTAGCTGAATAAAATTCTCAACTTTTCAACCAAGTTTCAATAAACATTCGGAGTATTTAGCTGTTCGGGTTACCATGCAAAGGTGGCTTTGAGAAAAATTCGATTACTGTTTCTATCCATAGGGATAGCTCTTATCGCTGCAGCGTGCAATATCCAACTTCAAGTGACTATTGATATCCAGGAGGATGGGGCTGGAAAAGTCATAGCTGGAGTTGGGCTAGATGCTATGGCCCAAGATAAAGAAGTATTTGCAGATCTTGAATCGATACTTCGGACCTCAGATCTTTCTACAAGCGGCTGGGATTTTGAAGTTGTAGGAAAATCAGCTGATGGTTATATGTGGTACGAAGCATCTAAGGGATTTTTAAGCCCTGAAGATATTCAAGGAATTCTCGAAGAGCTAACCAGTTCCCCTAATGTTTTCACAGGGTGGGAACTTTCTATTGACTCCACTCAAGGAAAACGTGTCTATGGCATTACAGGAGAAGTAGACCTTCGTGAGGGCTTTAGTATTTTTACTGATACCGAACTTTCAACTCTTCTGGAGGAACCTCCTCTAGGAATTTCGTTAGAAAGTATTGAAGCCGATCTCGGACAGAAGCCCGAAGACGCCGTAACTATGCAGGTGACAGTGAATCTTCCCAGCTCAGGGGAACAGTCATATGACATTCCCCTCGGGCAGCGGCGATCGATTGATGTTACGGGCGAGAGAATACACAGGGGAAACCAAATACTTGGCTGGGTGATCTGGGCACTGATGGCCCTACTCGCCTTAGCTTTGCTAATGACTGCTCTAAATTGGTTTCTTGATATTCGACATGCAAAAAAGCAACCACCACGCAGGCCATCACCAGTTACAAGTGGGGTTCCTGGGAGCAGTCAATCATCATTATCTCCTAACCCTCAGCAGCCATCTTCTGTTCGCCTTTTGGTTATTGATATGTACAAGATCATCTTTTCTGAAGGTAATGATTCGATGGAACATCTCGCCGGCCATATTCGTTCAAAGGGCGGAGATATTCGAGAAGAAGACTTACGAGAACTTCATCGCCAAGGAACTTTAGGTCGCCTCTCGTCACTAGACTTCTGGACTCAAGTTGGGGTAGAAGGAGATTCCCACGAACTTGATAAGGAATATGTGAAAAGCTTGACCTTAAGATCTGGGGCGAAAGATTTTCTCTTAGCTATGCATAAAAGAGGGATTCAAATAGGAGTCGTAACAAATGATTTCGCTGAATGGTCTCGAGCCCTTCAAGACCTATATGGACTTCAAGGTATGAAACCGTGGATAGTAAGCGCTGAGTCTGGAGTTCGTAAACCTGATCCTGCAGCTTTTGAGGTATTTCGGAAAGCTGCTGAAGTCCCCTTTCACGCATGTCTAGTAATTGATGGATCAGAGAATGTTCTAGATTCTGCGTCAAATCTTGGAATGAAAACCGTATTACTAGCAGGCAAGGAGACCGATGTGTCTTCTTCGGACCACCCAGTTATACAAAAACTGTCAGAATTTACACGCAGATAGGTTAAGTCGACCGGATTTCTAATTGTTTCCGGTCGAGAATAACGTACTTTTCACCTTTTTGAGTAAGCCATCCAAGTTTAATAAATGAAGCAAGGGACTTATTTACCCGTTCTCTGGAAGCACCGATCATTCCTGCAAGCTCTTCTTGTGTTACTGGAAGCTCAAATTCTTCGTCAGTTCCAGCAAGCTCCAAAAGACGTTTAGCTGTTCTGCCTGTAACATCAAGAAACATTGAGTCAGCTAATGCTACGTCCATAACCTTTAGACGCTCAGCAAGCATGTCGACGATTTTCCATAACATTTCTGGATGCTCTTGATATAAAGATTTTACCGGTACATAAGGAATCACTACAACGGAAGAATTTTCAAGCACTCGAGCATCAGCTGATCGCCCATCAGGTCTGAAAAGTGGCATCTCGCCAAATAGATCACCAGATTCCATAAGTGCTACTACTGACTCTCGACCATCAAATGATCTATTCGCTATTGCAACTCGACCTTCAAGAACAATGTATAGGTCGTTTGCTTCGTCACCTTCGCTGAATAACATATCTCCACGTTGAAGTGACTGAACGCTGGATTGGTCGACTATGGGTTCGAGAAGCTCTTGCTGAACCCCAGAGAATAAATCCATTGAAGAAAGAAAAGTAACATCAATCATTATGCTTGTAGCCTAATACGTTCTGACATTTCAATCACATTGACAAGACTTTGTTGATTAGAAAGAAAACAATCCTTAAATTTCATCAGGTACCATCTCAAAATGAATAGCGTGCTTTTTCAATGATCTTGATAAAGTTTCACTCAAAGAGGAAGGCGAAGATATGATGCGAGTCGGCCACGGATTCGATTCCCACGCCTATATAACCGATCAAGAACGTCCCTTGATTCTTGGTGGGGTTACTTTTGAATCTGACTTAGCACTTCAAGGGCATTCAGACTCTGATGTTGTTACCCATGCATGCATCGATTCAATTCTTAGCCCAGTCGGATTGGGTGATATAGGAACTCTATTCCCCGATAACGATCCAAAATATCTAAACGCTGACAGTCTGGAATTACTTCAACATAGTGTTGAGCTCATTAACGATGCCGGATGGGACATTGTTAATATAGACTGCTCAATTATCGCAGATATTCCAAAAATTCAGCCGAGCAGGTCATTGATTGAAACAACACTCTCAAAGATTGTTCAAGCTCCAGTAACAGTAAAAGGTAAAACTCCAGAAGGTCTTTTGAACTTCAATGGGATTGCGTGCTTTGCTGTCTGTCTACTGAAAAATTCAAATGCCTAAGAAACAAAATCGCCGAAAGTCTCATGGGCACAGTTCAATGCGCTCCAGTAACCAAAAGTCTAAACATAGAAGACCCAAGGAAAAACATTCTTTCGATAGGGCATCAGATAAAGGCACTACCAAAGGAATAGGTGGGGATGTCATCGAGGGAAGGCAAGCAGTTCGTGAACTTCTACTCGCTCAAAAACGAAAGATAAAGGAAGTAGTTTTTCTTGCTGGGTTGGATCCTTCGCCTGTCCTTGCGCAAATTAGGGATCTCGCAATGGAAGCCAGAATACCTTTGCATGAAGTAGCACGAGCGAAATTTGATCAACTCGCGATCACTGACGCTCCTCAAGGAGTTATCTCATATGCAGAGCCTCTGCCTAACCTTGGAATAGACGATCTTCTTTCAACGACAAAGAAACCTTTCCTATTAGTGATGGATGGAATTGTTGATCCAAGAAATCTAGGAGCTATGTTACGGAGTGCTGAATGTGCAGGAGTAACAGGCGTATTACTCCCGAAGCATCGATCAACAAAGATTACACCCACAGTAGCGAAAACTGCTCAAGGAGCAATCGAGCACCTCCCAATAGGATCTGTAAGCGGAATTCCCAAAGGACTATCGCTTCTAAAAGAAAAGGGAGTTTGGACAGTTGGTTTAGATTCAGATGCTTCAACAGAGATTTTCGAATTAGGAGTCGCTGATGAGCCTTTGGCACTTGTTTTAGGGAGCGAAGGCCAAGGTCTAGGAAGATTAACTCGAGAGAGATGTGACCTTTTAGCAAAGATCCCAGTATTTGGATCTATTGAGTCCTTAAATGTTTCAGTAGCATCAGCCATCGCCTGCTTTGAGATTGCCCAAAGACGACGATCATAAAATATAGTGATAGGTATGGAACTTTCCTAGACTAAAGATACGCCGGGTTAGCTCAGTTGGTAGAGCACTTCTCTTGTAAAGAAGATGTCGTCGGTTCGATTCCGACACCCGGCTCGCATAGAAATAAACGAAGAATGTGTAAAGAAAGTATTCTTTGAAATTTTACGACTTGACCTATCGCAAACTAATTCACAAGTGCGGTATACCATAATCGAGTGGAACTTACCGATAGGGAAATAGCAATTCTTGATTTTGAGAGAACGCCTTGGGAAGTTGATGGGCCCAAAGAGCTTGCGATACGTGAGAGGTTCGGGATTTCACCTTCACGTTATTACCAGATAAGGGACTCGCTATTGGATAAGGCTGAAGCCCTAGAACACGACCCACTTTTAGTCCTCAGATTACGTAAATTAAGAACAAAACGTCGATCTATTCGATACGGTATTCCCCAGATTCATTCGCCAATTCGCTAAACCTATCCGAAGGTTTTAATATATATAAGGCTACGGACAAGATATCAGGAGATGCTTGACATGAATATTGCAGGGAAGGGAGTACTACTTCTTGGTGTTTTTGTCGCCATCGGTATCATCGTCCTAAGTGAAGGTTTCAGTGATACATCACGTAACGTCGAGTCTCTTCCAGCTACCCAGAACGCCGAAGAGTCAAATGAGCCATCTACTACATCTGAAGAAGAGGACTCTGTTGAGGAAGAGGAAGTAGCGGCTGAAGAAGCTACTACTGGGCAAAATAGTACTCCAGTCCAAAGTGAACCTGTTCCGAGTAGTGAGTCTGTCCTTCACCCACCTGCAGAAGTCCGAGTCCTCGTAGCTAATGGAACAGAAATTTCTGGCGCTGCTGGGGCAATACGAGAAGTACTGATCTCTGATCAAGGCTATAACGGTTTACCAGCTGTAAATGCGGCAACAGAAGAAGTGCCGGACTTCTCCTTCGTATACTATGCGAACGGCTATGAACTCGATGCTAGAAATGTTGGCTTAATAATTGGCGTTGATTCAGCAAACGTTCTTCCAATGCCAGCTGCTCTCCCTGTTGAAGATCTAGCTGAAGCCAATGTTCTGGTTCTTTTAGGGTCTGACCTGTATCCACCTGAAGAGTGATACTGGAGGCCTCTGATGAGGATTCTTGTTGCTCCAGATAAATTTAAAGGGACAGCATCAGCTCAAACTGTAGCTGAAGCCATTAGAGCTGCTCTTAGCGACGACCATGAAGTCATTACCCAACCCCTTGCTGATGGGGGAGAAGGAACAATCGAGGCATTTGGAGGATCAAATCGCACCGACGTTGTTTTAGGTCCTCTTAGTAGCCCAGTTAGTGCTCAGTGGAGACTACATGGAGATACGGCAATTATTGAAATGGCTCAAGCATCTGGACTGACATTAGCTGGGGGATTAGAAGACAATGACCCAATAGCTGCATCCACAATCGGTACTGGCCAGCTCATTGCCATAGCAATTGAAAGAGGAGCAAGAAATATTATCGTTGGGGCAGGCGGGTCAGCAACCACAGATGGCGGTTTAGGGGCTCTCGAAGCTTTATACCCTTTAGAGAGACTTCGCGAAATAACAATAACCGTTGCATGCGATGTTGCAACACGATTTGTCGAAGCTGCAGAAACCTTCGGGCCTCAAAAAGGTGCATCCCCATCTCAGGTACGGTTCCTAAAACGTCGCCTAGAGAGAGTTGGGCAGATCTACCTAGAAGAGCGGGGAGTTGATGTTCTTCAGATGGATATGGCTGGAGCAGCTGGAGGTTTAGCTGGAGGTCTAGCATCGGTCGGGGCATCTTTGGTGAACGGATTTAATGCTGTTTCCGAGGAAGTAGAGCTTTTGGACTTAATAGAAAACGCTGACCTTGTTATTACTGGAGAGGGAAACGTAGATAAATCAAGTTTCGAAGGCAAAGTTGTTGGCGGCGTGTTGAAACTCGCAGATGAAACAAAAACCGATGCAATAGTAATAGCGGGAAACTTTGAAAAATCACTTCCCTATTCGGCTCCAATATACGGGCTTCAGGATGAGGTGGGTACGGAATCCGCATTTTCTCAAACGCAAAAATCCTTAGAGAACGTTGCGAAGAAGGCTGTCTCCAACTGGGAAAAAGGCAGATAACATACAATCAAGATGGTGAGGAACGTATGACTGATCGAATAGAACTAAAAGGTATTAGAGCCTTAGGAACAATAGGTGTACTACCCGAAGAGCAGGAACGTGCCCAACCATTTGAAGTTGATATAACTGTTGAGAGTAACCTATCGATATCCGGAAAAACCGACTCACTGCATGACACAGTAAATTACGCAGAAGTTACTGAAACCATTATCTCTATCATCACTAACGAAAAACATTTCCTTCTTGAACGAGTTGCGGAACGCATAGCGGAAGAAACCCTTAAAATCGATCTCGTTAATGCTGTCAATATCACCATTAAAAAATTACGTCCTCCTGTCCCGCATCATCTTGAATACTCAGCTGTCACAATACGTCGTGAAGACAAACTCTAACCGGATAACAGAGATGCTCCGAAGCAGCGCAAGTTTATTTCTCTAAAATTTCCCTACTGGCATCAAGAACCTGTTTAGGAACATGGGTACGACCGTAGTCAAATCCAACCTCTAAAAGGATATCGAGCAACTCTCTCCTACCGTCCTCCATTTTCCACGGCAACGCGATATAAATTGGTAACTCGAAGACACGAAGCCGGTCAAGATTTCGATAAATTCTCTCTTGGAACTTAAACCGCTCTTCCCAAGCCCAGTCAGCAGGTCCAAATCCAGTTCCAGGATCAAGAATTAGCTGGCTTTTTTTAATTCCAGATTTCTCAAGTTTTTCTAACGTCTTCTCAAACCAAGGAAGAATAGTCTCTAAGGGATCTCCAGAAATGAATTCTAAACTTTTAGGATCGTTTCCATTTAAGAAGGGAAGTACCACTGGGACTTCCCTATCAGCTGCAAGATCGATCATTGATGGATTTTGAAGGCCATCAGATGCATTCATAAAATTCGCTCCAGCATCAAGAGCTCTTTCCATAATTTCTGGGTTCCAAGTATCAATTGAGAGCTCAATGCCTAAAGCCGATATTGCTTCAATTTTTCCTTCTAGTCGTCCCCACTCCTCATCTGTATTTACTCGATCGGCGTATTGGGTTGATCCTGCTGCACCTAAGTCAATACCTACGCATCCCTGCTGAATCAATTCCTTTGCCCGTGAAAGAGCATCATCAACAGTAAGAGCTATCGAAAAGTCAGCTAAAGAGTCATGAGAAGCGTTAATGACGCCATGAAGTTTCACTCCGCCTACCGTAGAGGCCTATCGGCCGAGTTGCACCATAATCTTTTACTCTTGATAAAACAATAACTAAAAATCGAAATTTATCCGGAGCAAAGAGAACGAATTCCGATAAATTCACATTATGGCTGTAACTATACGTATTCCAACGACCTTACGCATTTTGACTTCCGGTGAAGCTGAAGTAAGTGCCAAAGAAGGAACAGTCTCTCAGATTATTGATGAGATTTGTGAAAGTTATCCTGATTTTCAAGGAAGACTTATCGACGAAGATGGAAATCTTCTCCGATTTGTCAATATATACGTAGAGGATGAAGATATACGGTTCCTTAAAGCTTTAGAGACTTCTGTAACTGATGGACAAACAATTTCAATTATTCCTGCTGTCGCAGGTGGTCGATAGTCCATATTTCGTAAAGATCTTTTTATAGCAAGTCGGAATCATTTCCGAGTTTCAGTACCATTACTAACGCTTAATCATTTCCATCATGATCAAAGAAAAATAA
>CETU01109999.1_pt1 | contig 12188 bp, 12 predicted proteins | sample 356531 | NCBI WGS metagenome assembly CETU01 (sample SAMEA2623488, study PRJEB7988) | marine metagenome | isolation source: saline water (ENVO:00002010), including
CGAAGAGGCGAAAATTTCGTAACAAGAAAGATTACAAAGTGGATTGGTGAATTTGTAGCATTCAAGAAAAACATTAAATTAGAATTTGCACTAAAAGATACTGAATCAGATGAAGACAATATTATTTTCAGATCAACTGAAAACGATGAAGAATTAACTAGGTTTCCAAAGCTGCGTCTAGGTAACTTAGAAGCATTTAGAGATTGGGGGTACGCTGGAGATTACGTGGAAGCGATGTGGATGATGCTCCAGCAATCCGTTGCTGATGATTATGTTATCTGCACCGGCGAAACTCATACTATTCGCGAGTTCCTAGACGTAGCATTTAAATTAGTCGGCATCCGTGATTGGACAAAACTTGTAGTTCAAGATCCAGAATTTTACAGGCCAGCAGAAGTTGATTATCTCCGTGGAGATGCTTCTAAAGCTAAAACAAAATTGGGATGGACCCCAAAAGCTTCATTTGAAGAACTTGTTAATATTATGATATCACATGATGTTGCACACTTTTCTTCTGATGTACAAAGATATATAGATGTTAAATGATAAAATATATTGTTATTGTAGATATGACCTTGCTACTTACGAAGCTTAAAAAATTTCGATTAGGCAAGTTTAATAAAAACATAGCTAAAATAGAAATACGTGCTAATGATCCAGATGATGCATGTCATTCCGCCTTTAAAGAGCTGTGTGATATGATATTAGAGCAAGATCAATCTACTGATACCAAACTATTACTAAAAAATTTAAAATATGACTTTAGGGTTGCCAAATTAAATGCCAAGAGACTATAACGATCCGGTATATAAACGTGCCAGAGCTAATGTTTTAAAAAGAGATGGACATTGTTGTCAAATGCCAAGTTGTGGTTCTAAAAAAAGGTTAAATGTACATCATATTCAGCCCTGGAGTAAAGCAGCATCATTAAGATTTGATGAAAATAATTTAATTACCCTTTGTCGCAAATGTCATGATTCTATAAAGGATATGGAACATGTCTATGCAGGATTATTTATGAGTATTGTTCATGAAAATAATAAGAGACACTAGAGAAAAAACAGGATGGGAATTTACATTCTACGACGATGTTGAAATTGAGTCTAAAAAGATTGACTCCGGTGATTATACAACAGAATTGTTGAAAGACAAGATCGTTATAGAAAGAAAGGCAACAACAACAGAGATAGCAAATAATCTTGGTAAGAAAACTGCTAAGGCTAGGTTTTATCGAGAATTTGACCGTATGGAAGATTTAAAACAGGCTTATATTGTGTGTGAGTTTCCAGAATCTCAAGTTTACGAATTTCCATATAACTCTGGTCTTTCAGAGGCACAAATATCAAGAATAAGGATGAACGGAAAGTATTTAAGACGACTTTTAAATCAGATAGAAGATGATTATTCAAACATCGAAGTAGTTTTTTGTGAAAATAGAATAGCAGCAGAGGCATTTACTTATGACATCCTCAAATTCTGGGAACATAAGATCTCGTCGGAACCGACCTGACTTAGTTAGTAACATTCAAGACAATTCTATTGATATAAGAAATAGGATTATTTATATACATTCTGAATTTGAAATCGAAGAAGCCGGTATTGATTTTAGAATGGCTGTATCTTTTATCAAGAATCTTGATTATCTTAACAGTATATCTACCGAACCAATTACATTAAAAATGTTTAGCTGCGGAGGATGTTGGAACTATGGCATGGCAATGTATGATGCTATAGTTGCTTCTAAATCTCCAATAACAATGATATCATATGCTCACGCACGTTCAATGAGTTCTATTATACCTCAAGCTGCACAGAGAAGATTTATCAATAAACATTGTGATTTTATGGTTCACTATGGAACTTATGAAGACAGTGGTGATTTTAGACAAGTTGCTAATGGTTTAAAATTTACTGAGAAACAAAATGATGTCATGCTAGATATTTATGCTAAACGATGCATGAAAGGCAAGTATTTTCGAGATAAAGATATGGACCAGAAAAAGACATTTACATTTATTAAAAACAAAATAGAAAAGCTAACAGACTGGTGGATGACGCCAGAAGAAGCAGTGTATTATGGGTTTATGGATAAGATCATATGAGCCAAAAAGAAATTATTAAAGAATTAAACAGTGCTTGGTTAAATTTAACCTTAAAAGATTCGGAGGTAATAAACCCATTAGAACGTTTAAGAACAGATGACCCAACAGAGTTCTATAAAAGGCTCACATGCTTATTCATGAACCCAGATTATTTTTCTTTCATATGTAAGCACGTATTAAATATCGATCTGCTGCCTATGCAGGCTCTTATTTTGAAAGAAATGTGGCATCGTAAGTTTCCAATGTTGGTTGGTAGTCGTGGCCTTGGTAAAACCTTTATTTTATCATTATATTGCGTATTAAGAGCCATGTTGATTCCTGACAGAAAAATAGTCGTCGTTGGAGCCGCGTTCCGACAGTCAAAATATCTACATGATTATATGGAGAACATTTGGAAAAATTCTCCAATTCTGAGGGATATGTGTGACAGTAACAGCGGTCCTAGACGCGATGTCGACATGTGTAAACTTACTATAAATGGCAGTACTGTATCTGCACTGCCCATCGGTGATGGTCAAAAAATTCGTGGACAACGAGCAAATGACATTATTGCCGACGAATTTGCGAGTATGTCAAGAGAAATTTTTGAAAACGTAATTGCAGGATTTGCAGCCGTATCCGCCTCGCCAGTAGAGAATGTGAAAAGACTAGCAATGGAGGAAATGGCTAAATCTAAGGGAATAGACATCTCATTTTTATATGACAAAAAAGAACTAGACAATTCTAAGAGTAACCAAATTGTGTTATCTGGCACGGCTTATTATGACTTTAATCATTTTTCTGAATATTGGAAAAGATGGAAAACGATTATCGAGACCAAGGGTGATGAAAAATCTATTTCCACTAATGTTTTCAACGGGGAACCGGTTCCTGCATCATTTAAATGGGATGACTACTCTATAATTAGAATACCAGTAGATTTAGTTCCTAAAGGATTCATGGATGAAGGACAAATTGCAAGATCAAAAGCAACTATTCATAATGGTATTTATCTAATGGAATTTGGGGCTGTATTCAGCAAGGATAGTCAAGGGTTTTTCAAAAGAAGTCTTATAGAATCTTGTGTTGGCACAGATCTTAATCCAGTAAAGCTACCTAACCAAAATGTGTATTTTGATCCTCTTTTACATGGAAATAAAAATTGTAAGTATCTAATGGCAATCGACCCTGCATCTGAAGTTGATAACTTTAGTATTGTGGTTCTTGAGCTTCACGCTGACCATAGAAGGATTGTTCATTGTTGGACAACAACAAGAAAAGATCATACTGAACGTGTGAAAAAGGGCTTAACTAAAGAAAACAACTTTTATAGTTATTGTGCTAGAAGAATTCGTGACCTAATGGGTTTATTCCCTATCGTGCATATCGCCCTTGATGCTCAAGGAGGCGGCTATTCTGTGGCCGAGGCTTTACATGACCATAATCAATTACAGCCCGGAGAGATACCTATCTGGCCCGTTATAGACGAAGACAAACCTCAGTCTTCAGATGATGAACAAGGATTACATATTTTAGAACTTTGTCAGTTTGCCAGATATGATTGGTATTCAGAAGCTAATCATGGATTAAGAAAAGACTTGGAAGATAAGATTTTACTATTTCCTCGTTTCGATCCAATTACAATTGGTCTATCTATAGAGCAGGATAAAGTTAATAATAGATTGTATGACACACTTGAAGACTGTGTTATGGAGATTGAAGAGTTAAAGAATGAATTATCACTCATTGAAGTAACAGAAAGTGTTAACGGTAGAATGCGTTGGGATACACCAGAAGTTAAAATTGGAGTAGGGAAAAAGAAACGTATGAGAAAAGACCGTTATTCTTCTTTGCTAATGGCAAACATGTCTGCTAGATCTATCTCTTTTGATGAAAAGAAAAGTACATATACTGGATATGGAGGTTTTGCAACACGACCTGATGGTAAAACTCCTGATCAAGCAACTTTTTCTGGACCAAATTGGTTTACATCACAAATGAACGACGTTTATTGATCTCTATGGCGTATAGTTAGCGAATAGTTTAATTACATTCTGATTACATTCTGATTATAGGGAATTACTATGACTCAAGACAAACAGCCGGAAAAAGAACAAAGTCCTTATGTCTTTTGGACATCCGCAGAAGATCAGCATGAAGCGTTTGAAAATACTGCTGGAAATGTAGATAGCTATGATGGTATTATGAGTGCTAGTGCTAGTCGTCGCTCATACATTGATATTGAGCCAAATATTTCTGTTAGACCTGATTTCTTAAAAGATGATTATTATCGTTTTCGTCCATTAGAAGAACCGGGCAGTAACTTTAAACAATCTATGTCTATGTGTATGAAGGCATATGATAGAGTAGGCATAGTAAAGAATGTAATTGATCTTATGGGAGATTTTGCATCCCAAGGTATTCAACTTAATCATCCAAATAAAAGGGTGGAGAAATTCTATAGAAAATGGTGGACTAAAGTTGGAGGTACTGAAAGATCTGAGCGTTTCTTAAATATGTTATATCGTTGTGGAAACGTCCTTATTTATAAGAGATATGGAAAAATTACTCGTAAAGATCAACGAGAAATGTCTAAGGGTAAAGACGCACTTATTGTAAATAAAAAGCCTATCATTGTCAAGAAAACTATTCCATTTAGATATGATTTTCTTAATCCTATGCAGATTGATATAGAGGGTGGATATGCCGCCAATTTTAGCGGAGACCCTAAATATAAAATGAAGATTTCTAATTCATTGAGAAAGTCTTTTGAGAAAAACGCTAAATATGTAGACCAGCTACCTCCTGCATTAAAAAAGGCCGTGCTAGATAAAAGTTCTTCTATTGAACTAGATACTGAGTGTTTAGAAGTATTTCATTATAAGAAAGATGACTGGGAACTATGGGCTAATCCAATGGTTAACGCAATCATTGACGACATTATGATGCTTGAAAAGATGAAGCTAGCGGATATGTCAGCACTTGATGGTGCTATTTCTAATATTAGATTATGGAGATTAGGAAATCTTGATCATAAGATTCTGCCAAACAAGGGTGCTATTGACAAACTAAGAAATATCCTCGCTAGCAATGTTGGTGGTGGAACAATGGATCTTGTTTGGGGTCCAGAAATCGATTTCAAAGAAAGCAATACTCAGATTTATAAGTTTCTTGGATCTGAAAAATATCAGCCTGTTCTGAATAGTATTTATGCTGGACTTGGTATTCCTCCTACTCTAACTGGATTAGCTGGACAAAGTGGTGGATTTACAAATAACTTTATATCCTTAAAAACACTGATTGAAAGATTAGAGTATGGAAGAGGTCTTTTAGCACAGTTCTGGCAAAAAGAAATAGAGAATGTTCAGAAGGCTATGGGATTCACACAACCAGCTACTATTCATTTTGATCACATGCTTTTATCTGATGAAGTCGCTGAAAAGAACTTACTTGTTAAACTAGTAGAGGAGGATATCATTTCTATTGAAACTGTCAGAGAGCGATTAGGTGAGGATAATTCAATAGAAGAAAAACGTATTCAAGTTGAACGTAAGAAAAGAGATAGAAAAGCTATACCCCCCAAAGCTAGTCCTTACCATAATGCCAATCTTGATTCTGACTATAAAAAGATTGCTTTACAAAAAGGTGAAATTGGTATTGACGATGTTACTGACTTAACTCCTAAGTCACAAGAAGTAGAGTCTCCTCAAACTCCTCCATCACCTGCCCCTCCTCAACAACAAAAAGAGGTTAAAGATAATGGAAGACCTCCGTTTTCTAAAGATACTAAACCTCGTAAACAAAAGAGAGTTTTACCAAAAACTACTCCTGGGCAAGCAACCGTTATGATTTGGGCTAATGAGGCACAAAAGCAAATTGCCAATATTGTTAATCCTGCTCTATTATCTCATTACGAAAAGAAAAATCTAAGAGAACTTAGCAAGGCGGAGCTTCTAGAAATGGAAGATATTAAGTTTACTATATTATCCAATCTACAACCACATGAAGAAATTAATTCAGAAAAAATTGCATTTATTTTAGAGAAAAATCCTCAATTAACCGCTAAGCAAAAGAACATCAAAACTCAGATTTATACTGAATGGGTGGGAAATACCAAGAAAGCCCCATCTATTGATGAGCTGCGTCAAATTAACAATGTAAGTTATTCGTTGAATTTTTTTGACGAAAAATAAACTTAATTTATTTTTCATGGTGTATTCCATCTGTAGAAAGGCAGATTATGAAAATATACTTAAATGAAATTAATGACAATCTAGCTCAACGCATGGAGTCGGATAACTCTATTGCGTTTGAGTGTGATATATTATCTCCAGAAGCTACTGCATTATATAAAATCGATAACGATGAACAAACTGCAAAAAAGTTTCTAGCAAATTGGTCCGCAAAAAGTTTTATTGAAGACAATGAAGAAGAAACCAAACAGCAAGATCTTTATTATCTAAATTCTGTTTTGGTATCGGCGGGATGGAATAAAAACGATGATGTTTTTGGTGTAGATCAACTGTGGGAAGCACGAGATACTCCTGTAAATAAGCAGTTTAACTACATGCACGATGATATGGATATCATAGGACATATTACGGCATCTATGGTTGTAGACCATGATGGTAATCCCGTAAAACAATCAGATACTGGCGAGCTGCCTGATAAAATTGACATTATAACCAGTTCTGTTATCTATAAAACTTGGTCCGACAAGCAAATGAGAGAAAGAATTGAAGAATTGACCAGTGAAATAGACGAAGGAAAATGGTCTGTTTCAATGGAATGCATCTTTAGTGATTTTGATTATGCTATTGTTGGTCCGGACAGTGAAGATAGAGTTTTGTCGAGAACGGAGGAATCTTCATTCTTGACAAAGCATCTAAGAGCCTATGGTGGCACTGGAGAATACCAAGGCTATAAAGTTGGAAGGCTTTTGAAAGGGTTTTACTTTTCGGGCAAAGGGTTAGTCGCCAAGCCTGCAAATCCGAGAAGTGTAATCTTTAGTAAAGGAGTTAATCCCTTTAGTACAAAGGCTAATATAAGTTTTAACAATTTTTTAACTGCTATGGAGAATCATAATATGAGTGATAATACCAAGCAGATTGAAGATTTGCAGGCTGAATTAGAATCCGCTCAAGCTGGATTTGATGCTCAAAAATCTGAGATCGAAAAGACACATGAAGATGCGTTAGCAGAACTTACTGCTGCTAATGAATCCATGATTGCTGACAAAGATCAGCTTATTGCATCTCTTGAAGCCAAAGTCAAAGAATTGGAAGATTCTGTCGCGACTATGCATGGTGACAAGGAAAAGATGCAAAAAGAAGCTGAAGCTTTTAAGCACGACATGGAGAAAAAAGAAGAAGAACTAAAAGGCATGAAAGAAAAATACGCTGCTATGATGAAAGAAATGAAAGGCATGAAGCGTATGGCATCTTTGATTGAAGCTGGTGCAACTGAAGAATCTGCTGCTAAAATTCTTGAAGATTTTGCAGAAGTTACTGATGAAGTATTCCAGTCAGTTATTGCCTTAGTTGATCCTAAGCCCGCACAAAAGCCTGCTCCAGAACCTGCTCCAGAACCTATTCCGGAGCCAGTTGTTGAAGCAGACGAAGACAGTGAAGACGAAGACGAAGAAGAAGCCGATGCTTCTATTCTAGAAGATGTTTCTGAAGTTGCAGAGGCAACTTTGGCAAATCCTGAATCTGCTGAAGAAAATAAGAATGTAGCAATTGCTGCTGCTGCTTCATGGATTCGTGGATCAGTTTTAAATTCTACTAAAAATCTTAAATGACTAGGAGTAATAAATATGGCTCTTAAAGGTGATCGTAACGAATTAGATACCGAAGTAACATACTTCATGAATGAAACAGCCAGTCGCGGTGCCGTTGTTAGTGTTAGCACTCAAGGTTCTGGCTCTGCAATGGATAGTGCTTCTTCTGTCGCAACTGTTGCAGCAGAAGCATCTGGAGCATTGCCTCTAGGCGTTCTTCTGAACGATGTTGTTAATATCGATCAGACTCGTCAACACTTAAACTGGCACAAAGACGAAGTTCAGCAAGGTGGTAAAGTGACTATCTTAACTAAGGGCTTTGTTGTAACTGATCAAATTGATGGTACTCCAACCGCTGGTCAAGTGGCATATATTGCAGACAGTGGTAAGATTTCTGCCGTTCAAGACAGCAGTACTGCTCCAAAAATTGGACGTTTCCTTTCGAAAAAGGATGCGGACGGTTACGCCAAAGTTTCTATCAATCTTCCCTGAATGAATTAAAATTAGGAGAAAAACATATGTCATTTTTAACCAAACCAGATGCTGAATTCATTGAATTGCTTCAGCGTACAGCTAGTAATGATCGCGTAGAGGCTGGAAGTGCTATGGCTGAACTAGCCAAGGCTATCGAACTTCCTCTTCGCGAAGGAATTATGGTTGGTGATATCGCCAGCAATATTTATGAGAGAATTTCTATGCCTGCTGGTAGCTCTACTGAGTTTCCACTTGATCTAATCTCTCCGGGTGAAGAAGCCGATTTCGTGGCTTATGTTGCCCCTGCTCATGGTCGTATTCCTGAACGCACCGTCGAAGGTGATTACGTCATGGTTCCGACCTACACAATTGCCAACTCTATTGATTGGCTACTTCGCTATGCCCGCGAAGCTCGTTGGGATGTTGTTGCTCGTGCAACTCAAGTTCTTGAAGCTGGCTTCGTTAAGAAAATGAACGACGATGCATGGCATACTATCCTAGCGGCTGGTGTTGACCGTAACATTCTTGTTTACGATGCAGATGCTGCTGCTGGTCAATTCACTAAGCGTCTTGTTTCTCTATTGAAGGTTGTTATGCGTCGTAATGCTGGCGGTAACAGTGCTTCTATCAAGCGTGGTCAACTCACAGACCTATATCTGTCACCAGAAGGCGTTGAAGATATGCGTAACTGGGGTATTGATCAACTTGATGAAACTTCTCGTCGAGAAATCTATGTCGCTTCTGACGCTGCTGGTTCTGTCTCTCGCGTATTTGGTGTGAACCTTCATGCGATTGACGAACTTGGTGAAGGTCAAGAGTATCAAACTTATTACTCTAATAATCTAAGTGGTACTCTAGGTCCATCTTCAGATGTTGAACTTGTTGTTGGTCTTGACCTAGCGGCTAATGATTCATTCGTTATGCCTGTCAAGCAAGAAGTTACCATCTTTGAAGATCCAGGTCTTCATCGTCAGCAACGATCCGGTCTGTACGGCTTCGCTGAAGTTGGATTTGGCGTTCTTGACAACCGTAGAGTTGTTCTTGGAAGTTTCTAAGAATACTAACTCTGTGAGTTTCGGGGGAGTGGGGGTGTTATTCCTTCCCTCCCCTTTTTTTGTTGTAAGAATTCACCATAGGATACAAGCCAATGCCTCTGACACTTGCTAATCGCGTTAAAGAATCGTCATTAACTACTGGCACTGGCACAATTTCATTGCAAGGTGCAGTTGCCGGTTATCAATCTTTTAGCTCTGCACTATCTAATAGTGATACCACATATTATACCATTATCAATCGAGATACATGGGAGGTTGGTCTTGGAACCTATTCTTCCAATACCTTAACTAGAGACACAGTTCTTTCTAGCTCAAACTCTGACGCTAAACTAAATCTTAGCGGACAGAGTTATGTTTTTATAGCTTATCCAGCAGAAAGAAGTGTTTACCAAGACGCTAATGACCAAGTAGTTGTTGGCTCGTCTGGTATAGTCATTGATGCTGCCACTCCTCCATCTACTACCAGTGCTCTTTATAATTTAGCTGGTACATTATATTTTGATGGTATGCCAGTAGCCCCAACCGGCCCAACTAATGAAATTTTATATTATGGGCCAGCAAACAAAGCAGTTTCTGATTCAAGTTTTGTTTGGAATAGTGGATCTACTACATTAACAGTTAATGGTCATATTGCAGCAACAACTAAATCTTTTCTTATTGACCATCCAATAAAAGAAAGTGGTAAACTTCAATATGCTTGTTTAGAAGGTCCAGAAAATGGGGTCTATTATAGAGGTAAATTAGATTGTAATAGAATAGATCTTCCAGATTATTGGTGTAACCTTGTAGATAAAGATAGTATAACTGTTCATCTTACTCCTAATAAGTTCTATTTTATTCAACCGTATGTTGTTAAAGCTGATGACAAATGTGTAGAACTTAGCAAAAAGTTTTGCGGATCTTATATTGTTTATGGAGAACGTAAAGACGTATCTAAGCTTCAGGTAGAATTATAATCATATGTTTGACCATAGAAGATTTTCAATTATATCATCTGATGATGTCAATCTGATTAATTTCAATGATGTCTTAGAAACATCTATTGATACAGTTAGATATAGTGCTGATGGAACAAAAACATTCGTTAAGTATGATTGCACTTGCGATCATGACTCAGAAAGTTGTGAATGTTGTCCAACATCTATTACTAATTGTCCAAGTTATTCAGGACTTCTAACTTTATCTGAAATTCAGGCAGTTTTAGCCACACCAGAATGGATGTCGGGGATGTAATATGGGTATTGAAATTGGCAGCACATTATATCACCCTCAAATACCATTAAATGGTTTAGTATTTGCATTGGATGCCGGTAATATTACTAGTTATTCAGGATCAGGTACAAACTGGAATGATATGGTTAATAATGAGTCAAACACTTTAATTAATGGCTCAACCTTTAGCGATGATAAACTAGGAGCAATTGAACTTGATGGTACAAATGATTATATTAGTTTACCGACATCATTAGCAGCAAATTTATCTGATGCGGCTAGTGTTGTAATCTGGTTTAAACTAAATTCTACATTTAATAGTTCATCATCTTCATGTCAGGCTTTGTTTGATGTTTATCTTAATAACAATACTCGCGGACTAATTTATTTCTCAACAGATACTGGATATCGCGGTACAATAGGATCATTATTAATTGCGGGAAGTATTAGAAATAAGGTGTATACTACTCAGGATAGCTGGAATACAGAATGGAACCATTTAGTCGCTACAAGACAAGATGGAGACTTTAAAATTTTTATTAACGGTATTGAACAATCATTAACAACTGTAACTTCAACTAGTTTTGGTGCCTTTTCCAGTACTGCTTCGGCAGTATCTTTAGGTACTTCATTGTATACATTTGGTAGCACTTATCCTGCATGTCCTTTTGGAGGAAAAATTGCACAATGCTCATTATACAATAGAGTACTAACTAGCAGTGAAATTTTAAAAAGCTATTCAGAATTAAAATCTAGATATATATAGGGATTTAAATTATGACTCAAGATATTAAAATAACTCCGGGCAGTGGAGAGCCGCAAATACTATTTCGTGGCAGTGGAGCCAATGATACCGCGATTGAATTAAATGTTTTGAGTTCTTATGAAAGTGCGACTGGTTCTGGAACGGCTGTAGTCTTTGATGGTACACAAGGCAGACTATTGTCAATTACTGATAATCTTTCTAGTGGCACTATATTTAGTGTTTCCAATATTAGTGGACTACCACTTATAGCGGCTGATGCTAGTGGCAATATATCAATAAATGAATATGGTAGCGGCGTCACTATTTATTCAAATAAGGGTTTGACTTTACCTCAAGGTGCTCCGTCATCTACATCTAATTCTTTATATAATGTAAGTGGTATTCTTTATTTTGATGGATCTTCTGTTGGTGCTCAAAGTGATACTTTACAATTAGTAACAGATCGTGGTGCCACCACAACCAACTCTATTCTGATAAATGGCAGTGAAGTTCAGGTTTCTGGTGATAATGTAAGTAATTTTGCCAATGATGCCGGGTATTTAACGGTACACCCCGTCATTTCTGCCGCTAGCAGTAGCGATAATTCTGGTCGTACTTATATCCAGGACATTATTCTGGACAGCAACGGGCATGTTACCGGAATAGCGGTTGCCACGGAAACTGTGGTAAATACAGATACGACATATACCGCAGGGACGGGACTGTCTCTCGCTGGTACTGAATTTAATATTGACGAGACTGTTATTCAGTCTGGTGATAATGTCTCCTTTTTATCGAATGATGCTGGTTATCTAACGGCACACCCGGCTATTTCTGCCGCT
>CETU01170793.1_pt1 | contig 12148 bp, 6 predicted proteins | sample 356531 | NCBI WGS metagenome assembly CETU01 (sample SAMEA2623488, study PRJEB7988) | marine metagenome | isolation source: saline water (ENVO:00002010), including
ATCCCCTCTGTTTCATGATGTGCCGTTGTTTTTTCAATACCTATACTGGTTAGGAATTGGAATAGAATACTATGCCTCTCCCTCATCCATTCTGCATGTTCTCTTCCCTTTGGACACAATTTTACTGGACGATATGGGATTTGTTCAATCCAACCGTCGTTAGCCATTTTTCTGAGCATCCGGACTACGGACGGCCTAGAAATTGCTAGGTGAGAAGCAATTTCAGAAACACTAGCCTCTCCATTTTTATCTTCTAATTCAACGATTACCTCTAAGAAATCCTCAACTCTAGAACTTACTCGTCCAATTCTACTTTCCATTTCTCGAATATGTGCTGAACGCAATCCTTCTAGTCTATTTTGTTCCATTTCAGCACCTCTTTTACTAGGATGAATTGTTTTTAATCCAAGCCCAAGTTCTCTCAATTCCATCTTTGAGAGAAACTTCTGCACTCCAGCCCAATGCTTGTTCAGATTCGTTTACATCTGGTAATCGTCGAGAGGTATCTCCAGGGTTAGAATCTACATAAATCGGTTCAATGTTAACTCCGCTTACATCCTTGCACAAATTTACTAATTCAAGAATGGATGTTTCAATGGTTGAACCAAGATTGAAAGATCTTCCTGTTAAGTTACTTCCATCTATTCCTTCATCTAAATCTCCTACTAATTTTATTCCCTTAACAATATCATCAATCCAGGTAAAGCATCTTGATTGATCCCCAGTTCCATGAATTTCCATGGGTTCCTCATCTAGGCATTTTTCTAGAAGCATCGAAACAACTTGACCATGGGAATCACCTGGGAGACGCGGGCCATAGGAATTGAATGGTCGGACGATTCGAGCATCGATTGAATGAGTTCGAATTGCATGATGAACAAGTAATTCTCCAATGTATTTTGAAGCACCATACGAGTGTCTTTGATGCATTGACGATGGTGAAAATATACTGTGACTTGTTTCATTAAGTGGCATCTCATTTTGTTCTCCCCAAATTTCAGGACTACTGGTAAAGACGAAACGTGCACCTTGAGATGTAGCGAATTCTAACGCTGTTACCAAGGTGTCATGATTTATTTTTGACACAAGATCTGGACGTTCATGAAACCATTTTGTTCCATTTATTGCTGCAAGATGATATACAATATCTACGCTTCCACCTAAACGTCGAAGAGCGATCTCAAAACTTTCTGGATTACTTGCATCTTTCATTACTACATGAAATGGAATACCCATTTCAGCAGCAGACGATTTACAAGTTTCCAGATTACGTTGTTTTCCTCTGAACATGTCGTCAATAACACAAATTTCGTGAAAATCGAGCAGCAGTGACTCACAAAGATGACTTCCAAGGAAACCAGCGCCTCCTGTAACGACTACGCGCATGATTGGTCAGAGGGGGGGGGCGCGTAAGTGCTTCACCCCTTCAAGCATCAACTCTAGAAATTATTTCTAGCGAAACTTTACCATTATCTAATTTCATTCGGATTTGATCACCAGAGTTGATTTCCATACATGGGTCGTCGTCAAATCCTGTCGCATAAGGGACTCCAAGAAGCGAAGCAGCAGGCATAGAAAGGGGGCAAACATCTCGATTGATTATTGCCTTTGGTCCCTTTCCAGTGTAGATTAAACCCATCAAAACATATGGGGCAACTGTTGAACCAGACCCCTTTGGATAAATCAAGATAGAATCTTCAATTGCAAGACCATCTAATGGGTGGCCTGGATCTTCAACAATTCCACTGTCTCTATTCACATAACCAAGGTATGTAATCGGGACATCTGTTACCATAGCTGTCCCTTTAATTTCCCATTCTGTTTGGCTTGGAAGGCTGTATCCTGACAATTGCATTTCTCCAGATTTAAGCACTTTAGCTGTATGAGCACTTGAATGACTTTTCTGATCTAGAGTGGGCCGTTCACCTTGGATTAGATTTGGGTCAAAGGCTACAGCCACACATTCCTGAATTCTAGAAACACTAGTTGGCATATTGTTCAATCCACTAGTAAGATAATGTTCTGCTTTCAATGAGTTGGTCAATAGGTGATTGTATTTGTCTCGATTATATGGAGTAACTTCAGGACAAGTATCTTTCAAAACTAGCGCCCCTGCTTCTTCAAGTAAATCGATAGTCCCGTCTAATTTGAGTGTCTTGAAGTTATGACCAGAAGTAAAAACCCATAAACGATGATTTGGAATTTTTTTGCCCAATTCCATTTGAGTGCGAACAGCAGCAGCAGTCGCCCTTACTTCCCCAATACTTGCTTGTGGACATCCGATTACAACAAGATCCACATCTCCTTTAGGAGCAAGTTGTTCATATCTCTCAGATAGTGAATCTTCATTAAAACAAAGTGTTGATTGTGATTTTGAGACATCAATGTTGTTTTCTTCAACCCATAACATTGGACATCCATGATTTGCTGCTGCTGCTGTGAGAGCTTTCAACATTTCAAATGAAGGATTTTGTGGCAGTCCTCGTATCACCGGCATTGGCCCCCATGGCATTTTCCATTCCGGTGATCTTTGTGCCCCAATCCAATCTCCCAAAATACTCCAATCAGTAGCATCCTCCATTTCGGCATCTACGTTCACAATTAGATTTGGAACTCTATTTTCTGGAAGATGTAGCCCCCATCTTGGAGCCCAACCTGTTAGGGCAGTAGCTAGTGCAGACAATCCCGATTCCCTGTTGGTAATCAGAGAAGTGTACGAATTTGAAAAACAAACTGCATTGGATTCTGCCCATGATCCAATCCCTTCTTCTTCTATTCCTCTATCGTAAGGAGTACAGGAAAGTGTTGCTTTAATTCCTAGTTTGGAGTATGCGTGCACAATCTCGAATTGTTGTTCAAGAAAATCAGGATGGTCAATTCCCATTTCTTCCATTTTCTCATGGTCACATCCTGCGCTGTTTAGGGTTGTTGGGATTGAAACCTTGCCTTCGGGATCACTAGAAAGATCGCTTAGAAATGTCCTCAGTCCATGTCCCCCTGTAAGAACACTAACTCCACTTACATGAGCACTATCGCACCGGATGAATTCTGTAGCGCCGGATACCGCTGCTAAATCTATAATTAGTCGAGCAGCCTTTTGTTTGGATTCCCCTTCAGACCCTAAAAGCATGTTTTTTAGTTCAGCAGGAATTTCCATTATCAATCACAATCCGATTCATCAATTCTTTTTAGCTGCGAGAGGTTGTCTCCATCCTTGTCCAAATGCTCTTTGTGAGACGCGAGGAGCTGGAGGCATTTGCCATCTTTTGTGTTCGTTCATTGCAAAACGCCCAAGTAAATTTTGAATTAATGTCAGATCTAGCCCAGTAAATCCAGAAATTGCCTCTGCATCCAGGCGTTCTTCCATATGTAATTGCATTATTGAGTCCAATACTTCGTATGGAGGAAGACTATCTTGATCAGTTTGTTCTGGTGCTAATTCAGCAGAGGGAGGCTTAGTCATCGTAGACTGATTTATTGGTTCCTCCTTTCCTTTTGATTTTGCTTCTCTATTGATTGCCTTGGCCATTTCATAAACTTCAGTTTTCCATACATCTCCTAATGGAGAGTAACCTCCTGCCATATCGCCATATAGTGTACAATATCCCATTGCTAATTCTGATTTATTTCCAGTCGTAATGGCCATCGCTCCTCTCGCATTCGCAATGCCCATTACAATCATTCCTCGAAGACGAGATTGAATATTTTCTGCGGCCACTGCCTTACCGCTAGTCAATTCATTATCCAATATTGATTCACTAGCATCATGAATTGATTCAATTGGCATAGACAATAATTCCAATCCTAATTTTTTAGCGAGATCTTCGGCATCCGAAATCGAATGGTTGCTAGAATGCCGACTTGGCATTGAAATTCCTATTACTTTCTCGGCCCCCAATGCTCGAACAGCGATTGCTGCAGATACTGCTGAATCTATTCCGCCACTCAATCCTAACACAACAGAATTTAGTCCAGATTTATTGCAATAATCTCGCAATCCGGTCGTTACTGCTTCTAACAATTCTAAACTTCTATCGTTTATTGCTGGATCTCCTTCGATAATGTTGCATTCAATTGAATCATTATCAAGAGTTAGGAACAATCCAGTTCTGTTGACTGTATCCACTAACATTACTCCTTCTTTCCATGCTGGTGCTTGAATCACATCTCCATTCGGCCAAGCTGCTAGACTTCTACCATCAAAAATCAAATCATCATTTCCACCCACTTGATTGCATAGTAGGAAAGGATGTCCTAGAGTTCTAGCAGCACATCTTGCAACTTCCGCCCTAGTATCTTGTTTCTGGACGTGGAATGGAGATGAAGATAAATTTAGAGACATTTCTAATGCTTCACCCTCAAGAGAGAATGATGCAAGTTGTTCAATTGGGTCAACGGAGTAATCAGAAGGAACAAGCCCTGCATGTTGCCATGCATCCTCACAAATTGTCACTCCAATACTTTGTCCATCAAGAAGCCTTAGAATTCCAGGTTTGGAATCAGGATGAAAGTATCTTTCTTCATCAAATACGTCATACGTGGGTAGCAACTGCTTTTGTGTGACTACTCTAGTGGGACGTTCAGGGATTATTCGTATCGCTCCATTTCCCGGTTTTGTCCGCTCTATTTCAGGAGGAATTGGAGAACCAATAATGGTTGGTATCCCTACTCTCAACGTCTTAGTTGCTTCCAAACATTGACGAACAAATCCATGTTTCTCCAGTAAATCTCTTGGGGGATATCCGGAAATTGCTAATTCAGAAGTTACTGCTAATTCAGCACCATTTTCTTGAGCCATTGCAACCGCATTTTCGATAGCCTTTGCATTTCCATCAATATCCCCAACTGTATGGTTCAATTGGAGGAGTGCGACGATGGTCATAGTCCCTTCACTCCGCACCAATGTCTTGAATCATTCAACGTTCCGATTTTTTGCTTATATTATTGAAATCATCATTTAATGGAAATAGGCTTTCAATGGCACGAAAAACCATATTTTTTCAGGCGCCAGTAATTGTATGGCCAAGGAGTCAAGAATCCTGCAATCAACATAGGGGGAATCGCATAAGGTGTCAACATTGCACCTCCTGTTAACACAACATCGGTGAGATTCATTGCGGCTTCCATCGCTACCATCGAAATAAATGACATACCCATCGCAGTTCGTAATGAATCTTTGAAGGGAAGCTGTTTGAGTAAAATTACGGTTTCAAGCGCGATAGAAGTCAACAAACCATTCATGATAGCAAGCATCATGATTGCCATGGTAGACCATCCCGAATCAGTCCAAATAAATTGGAAATAAGCGATGGTTCCAAGGTCGCCAATACTACATCCTATCAAGCACCATTTAGTGTTATGAGCGGATTGTTTCCATACTCCACGATCCTTCCAGTTAAATTCACTTTTTTCAATTCCAGCCCCTTCATTTCCTATTCCATAGCCCAATGAAATGATGGCTTGTTCCATTACATCGTGTGCTACTCCTTGCATGCTGGCCTTTCCAGAACTCAAATCCACACTGATATTAGAGGCTCCTTCTAAAGATGCAAGAGCATCTTCGACTTTACCTACACAAGACATGCAAGTCATGCCTGAGATAGTGGTAGAGACAACATCCTCCATAGTTACTCGTAATCTAGGTTGTATTTCAATCTCGGCAAACATTTGTCTTTATTCCCCCATCAGTTTGAAGTTAGAGCCCAAAGTCCGTTGGTTCATGCCTGCACCTAAACCAGCGGGGGAACTGGACCCAGTTTCTCTTGAGGAGGAGACCATGCGTTTATGGTCACAAGAGGCAACTTTTCAGAAAAGTGTTGAATCTCGCCGTGGCAACACACCATTCATTTTTCTTGAAGGTCCACCAACTGCAAATGGTCGACCAGGGATTCACCATGTAGTTGCTCGAACATACAAGGATTTAGTTTGTCGATGGAAAGCTATGGAAGGTCATTTTGTCGAAAGAAAAGGAGGTTGGGACACCCATGGTCTTCCAGTTGAGATTGAGGTTCAGAAGAGATTAGATTTGATGAGCAATGAAGCAATAGAAGGGTTTGGGATTGCTGAATTCAATGAAGAATGCCGAAAATCAGTTTGGACCTATGAAGAAGCATGGAGAGAGATGACTGAAAGAATGGCGTTTTGGGTTGATCTAGATCATCCATATGTTACGTTGGACAATAATTTCGTCGAGTCCTGTTGGTGGGCATTGAAACAGATGTTTGAGAAAGGACTTCTTTACAGGGGGCATAAGGTACTCCCATACTGTCCACAAACTGGAACATCTTACTCCAGTCATGAAGTAGCATTAGGTTACAAGGAAGTCGAGGAGCCTTCTGTTTATGTTAAATTCATGTTGGAAGACACTGAGGCTTCAATTTTAGCCTGGACTACAACTCCATGGACACTTCCCGGGAATGTTGGATTAGCAGTTGGTCCCGAAGTAACCTATGTTCGAGTCAGAGTTTTAGAAGAACCATCTTCTTGGGAAGGATTTGGAGGGGCTAGAATTGGTGAAGAAATGATTCTAGCTAAGGAATTGATGAAAGAAGTATTACGTCATCAAGTAGAAGTCGTAGAAGAGTTCCCAGGTTCTGAATTAATTGGACGTTCATACAAGCCATTGTTCCCAGATGCTGTAGAGCAAGGTGAATCAACTACAGCATGGACAGTATTGGCTGCCGATTGGGTAACCACTACCGATGGAACCGGGGTAGTACATACTGCAGTCATGTATGGTGAAGATGACTATAATCTAGGTATGGAAGTTGGCCTACCTGCCCAACATACTGTCGATATGGATGGACGTTTTGTTGTAGGTACTCATCCCCGTTTAGATGGCCGATATGTCAAAGATTGTGATGAGGAGATAATGGAAATACTCACTGAATCAAATCTACTATACCGACAAAAAGCATATTCTCACGATTACCCGCATTGTTGGAGAACAGATCATCCATTGTTGTACTACGCTATGGATTCATGGTTTGTTAGAATGACTGCTGTAAAAGAACGTTTACTGGAATTCAATGATCAGGTAGAATGGGCTCCTGATTGGGTTGGAGAGGGGCGGTTTGGCGAATGGCTCAGAAATGTCAAGGATTGGGCAATAAGTAGAGAGCGATATTGGGGCACCCCACTTCCGGTATGGCGTTCAGCATCTGGAGAGATGAAATGTGTGGGTTCAATTTCTGAATTACAATTAGAGGTTGCAAAGGCTCGAGAAGCAGGAATTGAGAATCCTGAGTGTCCTGACGATGTCGATTTACATCGCCCCATTGTTGATCAATTTGTTCTTATTTCTGAATCAGGAGAACCAATGAATAGGGAACCATTTGTCATGGATTGTTGGTTTGATTCTGGATGTGCATCATTCGCTCAATGGCATCACCCATTCGATGACCCTCAGATTTTCGAAAACAATTTCCCGATAGACTATATTTGCGAGGGAGTGGATCAAACCAGAGGTTGGTTTTACACATTATTAGCTGTGTCTACTACTGTTTTTGACTCACTGTGTTACAAGCGTTGTTTAAGCCTAGGATTGATTCTTGATGCTGAAGGAAAGAAGATGTCTAAATCAAGAGGCAACATTGTCGATCCATGGGATCACTTCAATCGAGAGGGAGCAGATGCTACGCGTTGGTACATGGTAACTGCGGGTGCGCCCTGGAATCCAATGAAATTTGATCCGAATGGAGTTAGAGAGACCTACGCAAAGATGTTCTTGACTCTGTGGAATTGTTATCGCTTCCATGCAGATTATGCTTCAATGGATGGTTTTGATCCTGAAGACTCTACCAAATTTATCGCCGTTGAAGATCGAACCCCTTTGGATAGATGGATTTTGAGCCGCCTCTCAACTATGGCACACAATTACCATCAACAGTTCGAAGATTGGGATTTCCACAAAGCGTGTCGAGATCTTGAGAATTTTGTAGTAAACGATTTGTCAAATTGGTATGTTCGTCGCTCACGTAGAAGGTTATGGGATGAAAATGAATCCTCAGATAAGATATCTTGTCAGTATACTCTTCACGAAGTTTTGATGATTTTGTGTCGCCTTATTTCTCCGGTTGCACCTTACATGGTGGATGTAATCCATCGCAATCTATGTGGAGGGCAAAGTGTTCATCTTGCTGATTGGCCACTAGGTTCTGAATCAGAGTCATTTGAAGATATTGTCCCACCTATCGATATGATGGTTGAAGCAAAGATGGAAATGGTTCGTTCTCTCGCTGAAGCAGGAAGAAGAATTCGAGTTGATGCTGGACGTCGTCAACGTCTTCCCTGCCAATCAGGATGGATTGTTGGGGGCCCAGATATTTCTGAGTTCCATGAAATATTGTCCGATGAATTGAATGTTGAATTATTGGAGACTGAAGAAGATTTAGATCGCTTTCAACAGATTGAACTTGCTCCAAATAGGAAATCCCTTGGTAGTAAATGTCGCCAGGATCTTCCTGCTGTTTTGAAAGAGTTAGAATCAGTAGACCCGGAGTCATTCCTACTTGAGATTGAGGCCGGTCTTGGAGCCTTGGCAGGATATGAAATAATTGCCGAAGATATTGAAATTAGAAGAGTAGAAAGAGAAGGATTTGCAGCATCAACGATTACAATTGATGGTCCTGATGGTGCCATGGATGTCAGCCTCGTACTAGATTTAGCGTTGACTGAATCATTGCTTTCAAAGGGATTAGCTAGAGATATAATTCGAAGAATTCAGGCAAAAAGAAAGGATCTTGATTTAGATGTCGATGCAACAGTTTCTCTAGAGGTTTGGTTGCCTGAGGAAGCACCAAACCTTTCAGAAGATGATAGCAATCACATTGCTTCAGAAGTCAGAGCCTCATCTGCTGTTTTCCATAGAATTCAATCCGATTTTAATTCTGAAAAATTTGCAACCGCTGATGTTTTCTCTCTTGATGGAGAATTCAATATTTCCTTCCATATTTCTCAAACATGACCGATGTTCTCAATAACTCCCGAACTTCGATGTTCACTAATGATTGGCTTAACTGAGATCCCTGGAGTAGGAGAATCCCTCTCTCATCGAATGATTGATGCTTTGGGAACGGAAGAAGAAGTTCTCAGGAGTTTATCACAAGGAGATGTGGCCAGTCTTGCATCTGTAGATGGCGTGACCTCAGTTAGAGCAATTCGATTAATCCAGAATTTTAGAGGAGAAGATTCAGATGTATGCAAAAGCATCGAGGCATCTAAGTTACATGATAGAATTCTAGAATCAATTGGCGAATATGCTACCAATCACGCATCCAAAGAACGAATTGGATTATTGAGGCCGTTATCATCTAAGTACATTAGTTCCATAGAATCATGTAGGAACAATTCAAAGGAAGCATTAGATTTTGCATTTTCTTATCCTGAATCATTGGAAGCATGGAAAAAACATTCTCAACATCTTGGGAACCCAAAAAGAGGAAATGGCCGAATTGAACGTGTTATAGTAGTTCCAAATTCTGAAATTGCAGAAAAATGCAGTAGTTTAGCATCACGATGCAGAGTTGTGATTAGAGATTCAACAGAATCCTGGTCAGATTACACGATTTTTCCTAATGTGACTTGGGTTGGCTCTTCTGGGCCTTCAACCGTTCCTCCTGGGTGGATTTGCATTCAAAATGTGGAGAAATTGGAATCATTGGTTCCCGAGATTGGTGTGGAATGGTTTGAACTCAATTCGACTATCCTTGAAGCAATTCTAGAAATAAAGGAGATTGAGTGGCCAGTTCATCCTTTAACTGAAAAGATTCACGATTGGGTCGAACCATTATCAGATCTTCATACAATTCTTGAATCGATGGAAGAGGGATTAGACTTGCAACTTTTAGAGCGAGTTAAAGATGGAATTTGGTCTGAAATTAAGGCTATTGAAGGCGGGATAAATGACGCAATAGTGGCGGGAACCTCTGATGCACATCTATCTATTGAAGGGGACGAAGTATTGTCTTTTTATGCAGATTCCGAGGGTCTAAATCGTCGAATACAGGCAACTGTTGCAGATACAATAGATGAGGCGAAAGAAGCTGGAAGAAAAAGATTGGAATTGTATCTTCAGGAAACTGGTGTCAAAATACCATTTGACTGGGTTGAATCTGACTATCCATGCATAATCAGCCGTCGAGCAATAGAAAATATCGAACAGGAGTTAGAAAAGGGAATCATTTCTGCAAAAAACAACGATCTTATTCGAAATGCTAGAATTGCTGAAACCCTTATTGAACCGTCAAAATCAGCGATTTCTGGATTAATAGAAATTGAAATGTGGTTATCAGTAGCAAGGTGGGCTGTAGAAAATAAATGCACAATGCCCGAACTTCTTGCAGAAGATTATGGATTTGATATTATTGAAGGTCGCCATCTTCTACTGGATTGTACACCCACTCCCGTATCATATGGCCTTGGTTCAGTTGCAAAAATTAGTGATCAACAATCTCTTGCTCTTTTGTCGGGTGCAAATTCAGGAGGTAAAACTACTCTTTTGGAAACAATTGCTATGATTGCATTGTTAGCTCATGCAGGTCTTCCTGTACCTGCAAATTCTGCAAAGATTTCTTTGGTCGAAGAAATACATATTCTAGCTAAAGTCAATGGGACTCAATCAGCAGGGGCCTTGGAAAGAACCCTAATGAGGTTAGCAGAGGTATTTATTTCGGAAAGACGCAAACTTGTTCTTGCAGATGAATTAGAAGCAATTACTGAGCCTGGTGCAGCAGCAAGAATACTTTCTGGATTGCTATTTGAGGCGATGAAAAATGATCGTACCACAGTGGTGCTAGTTACACATATTGGGGGGCAGATTAGAGAGAATTTCAATGGTGAAATTAGAATAGATGGTATTGAGGCAAGAGGTCTAGACGAGAATCTAGAACTTGTCGTCGATAGAACACCAATTAGAAATCATTTAGCTCAATCTACTCCAGAATTGATAGTTCGAAGATTGGCTGCAAGGGCCGAAGGCCCTGCTTCAGAACTATTTGCTTCATTGAGTAAACGATTCAAGGAATAGAATTCGCATAACTTTCTGGAAGAAATAATTCAAGGCCGAATAGAGGATCTTCGTCAGATGAATCATGATATGCGATGACTGACCCTCCATCTGGTAGGATTGTCATGCTAGCAAAATCAAAGCGAATATCTTGACCTGCCCCAGATGTTGCATCCAAATCTCCTAGGCCAAGAAACGTCATGGAATCAGGTGCTAAATTTTCAGAATATTCTCGTACATGCCATGCAATATCGATATCTGGCCCTTCTGAGCTTTGATATCTGACATTTAGGACAAATAAGTCTAGATTTCCATTTGCATGAAATTCCCATTCTTCAATTTCTGCAGCTTCTCCAGTCAGATCATATGTTTGATTTATCCATGTTTCACCGCCATCATTCGAAATCATGTGTTCAAAAACCACTCCAGAATTTACTATGCAATGCAAATGTGATGATGAGTCAAAAGCACAGTATTCACTTGGTAGGCTATTTCCTTCAACTGTCGTTGCTCTCCACCAATTCAGAGATGTATCCAGAAAAGCATCGCCACCATCATTGAAAAAATTAGGGAAATACGCCCCTCCTGAAGGTACAGGAAAACCTCGCATTTCTTTGTGTGGTTTTGTGAAATCCCATGCTGGCTCAAGGTTTTCTGCGATTAAATCAACTTCCATAGTATCTAATTGTGCATCTCGATCTGGGAATTCAAAATAGTAGTAGTTCAATCCATCTGTAGACATTTGTCCGCCTCTATTGGAAGATTGATGCCAAAAATTTGAGATTACTAGACTGGCCCATTCACCACTACCGTATGGTGCTCCAGCATCTATTGGGCCCACGATTTCCATTTGCCATGATCGATCATAGAATGGTTCAGTCAGTCTGTTGAAGCACCATGTCCAATCTTCTTCATCAGCATCCCAGAAAAATGCATAGAATTGGTCTCCACCAGATGAGGACGGGTAAGGAAACCATCCCATAGCGATAATGTCTCCTGTAGTGGTTTGCACTATACTTCCTTCGCCGAGACCCTCTTGGCCCGGTATGGTGATTTTTGGTGTTCTACAATTGAAATCCTGAACTACTGGAGGGATCCATTCTTTCCATGTATGGCCACGATCCTCTGACCAAGTCGGGTATT
>CETU01141545.1_pt1 | contig 12044 bp, 8 predicted proteins | sample 356531 | NCBI WGS metagenome assembly CETU01 (sample SAMEA2623488, study PRJEB7988) | marine metagenome | isolation source: saline water (ENVO:00002010), including
GTCTTTTGATGATGTATTTGTGTTTTCACTATTATTTTGTGCTACAGGTGGTTTATAACCACATCTAGTTGAGTTATTTGTATTTCTGGTGTATGTTCCGCCCTTTCCATTGTGGTAAACTCTAACTCTTGTATATGGTGGATTACCATAACTTCTACACCAATCCTCTTTAAGCTTTCCACGGGGCTCAAATGTTACTTTTTCTTTTTCCTCTTCTTCCTCTTCTTCCTCTTCTCTCTCTTCTACTTGTTGTTCTTCTTCCTCTAGTTCTTGTTCCTCTTGTTCTTTTTTGTCATCAACAACTGTGGTTGTATCACCATCCTTGTCATTGTTATTTTCAGAATTGTCAATTGAAAAGGTGAAAATTAGAATGATAATTAATATAATTCCAAAAAAAGATGATAGTTCCAAAATTCCAGATTTAACTGATTTAATATTATTATTTAAGTTATCATTAGCCTTATCAATATTTTCATAAATATTATTTGTTTTTGACTCATCCAGTTTTAAGATTTTCTTATTTATAAAAAATGTAGCAATCTTAAAAAAGGTTTCAATAAAAAAGTAAAAAGAAACTAGAATCAAACTAACAAAAGCAGGCATTCTTTTTTTAAGTTCATATTCAATCAATTCATCCTCATTAATGACCATTTCCTTATAAATTGATTTATACCCCTCTTTATGAATTTGGATATTTAATTTTGTGCCTGGATTGCCTGAAAAAGTTATTTCTGTTCCAATGTGTCCAATATGATTAACAACAAATGAAGCATCTTCAACATTTTTCACTCGAACATCGATATTTTTTTCAGTATTAATGTCAAGCTTAGTCTTTTTTGAGTTAGTTTTTGAAATCAAAAGCTTTTTTAAATCTTCAATTGCTCGCATAAAACTTAAACAACTGTCATATCTTTTTTTGGGATCTTTAGCAGTAGCTTTTTTTATAATATCATTTAATTTTTTGCTTGCAAAGGGATAAATTTTCTCAATTGGTGGTAATTCCTCATTTTCAATTTTTGAATAAATTTTTGCTAGAGATAATCCTTCATAAGGGGCCTTTCCTGTGAGCATATTCCAAAAAGTTACCCCAAGACTATAAATATCTGATTGTACTGTAATTTTTGCATTTGATATATGCTCTGGACTCATATACATTGGTGTCCCTCCTACGCTTTGACCAACTACAGTTAAATTTGGATCATTACTGTAATCTTTAGCTATACCAAAATCCAACAGCTTTATTTTATCATTTTCATCTATTATAATATTTGATGGTTTAATATCTCTATGAACAATATTTAGTTTGTGAATGTGGTGAATACCATCTAAAACTTGTAAAAAAATATCTATAGCTCTTATTTCATTTATTGGTCCACTAACTTTATTAATGTAATCATCAAGCTGATTTCCCTTCAAATACTCCATTATTAAATGATAACCTGATGTGTCTACTATATAATCATATAGAGTAACAATAGATGAGTGGCTCAACTGACCTAAAAGTTTAGCTTCACCTATAAAACGTTCTTTTAAAACAGTATTGGTAATTAAATCTACGTGTAAAGACTTAATAGCTACCTTTCTACCCAAGCGTTTATCCTTAGCCAAATAAACTTCACCTTGGGCACCCTCACCTATTTTTCTTAGTATTTCATAGTTAAGAAACTCTTTCATTTATATAGAATCTTTACTTTTTAAAATTAAATATAATGATATAAACATCAACGAAACTAAGAAGATTATAGCCATAAAATCTAGAGATAATGTTCCAGATGAGTTAAAATGGTCAGAATATGATTCATGAAAATTGTTTTTCAAAAACTCAACAGCATCTGCAGTCTTGGTTAAAGGATTATCAGTAACAATATCTCCCTGTATATTGCCAAACCCTTCAATACCCCATCTTGTAAATGTCATATAACTAACAAATTCTACAGTTTTTGATCCAATCTTTGCAACTAATCCAGCAAGCATTATCTGAGGAATTAATACAATTGGTACAACAGCAAGCACCTTTTCAGAAGTATCAAAGATGGCAGATAATAATAAGCCTAAAAATGTTGATGAAATAGTTAAAAAAGACATCCATATAAAGGAAGAAAAAGGATTGTTAAAGAAGATATCAAAATCTGAATCACCATAATAAAAGTATAGTATATAAATAAAAACAAACGATTGAATTATTGAGAAGAATGACAGTACAGTAATTTTTGAAAATATATATGGTATTAGCTTTAAATTATACATTCTTTCTCTTTTATATATGGGAAGTTCACCAACAATTTCTCTGGCAGCATTTGTTGATCCAAACCATACTGCCGATACTGCCATAATAAATAAAACAGATAGTGAAACCTCTTTAAAAACTAAACAAGCTAGTAAAGCAATAATAGGGGCTTGTAATAGCATAATCGATGTATTCACTTTATCGTTCGTCTTAATCTTAAAATATCTATATGTTAGCCAAAAAAATTGCTCTATTGGACTTTGATTAGACTTATTAATCAAGACCTTTTCTCTATCTTGGGTTGTAGATAATGGTCTTGAATTTGAATATTTTTCAACCCATTTCTTTGAATTATTGCCTGAAATTTGTGAAAAAACAGAAACTGCATTATTAACATTAAAATAATCCTTATACTGAGTTGAATCACCATAATAAACAATTTTACCACCATTATTATCAGCCATGAAAATTACCTCATCCATGTAGTCTAAATCCTCAGGCTTATGGGTGACCATTATAACAGTTGTTCCATTTTCAGAAAGTTTTTTTAGAATGTTTAAAAAGTCTTCAATTGTTTGAGGATCAAGTGGAGATGTAGGTTCATCTAAGAAAAGTAGCATTGGGTCAGTTAATAATTCAATAGCAATTGATACTCGCTTTCTTTGACCACCACTGATATCAGATATCAAATTCTTTTTTATATGACTAATATTTAACTCTGATAAAATTTGATCAATCTTAACTTTAATATCAGCCTTGCTGATATTCGCTATCCTCAATTTTGCAGCAAAAAAAAGTGATTGTTCGACAGTTAATTGTTTATGTACAATATCGTCTTGTGGCACATAACCAATTTGTGTCTTTAAATATTCATAATTAGTAATTAAATCTTGATTAAAAATTAAAACCCTTCCTTTTGTTGGTGGTGATTCTCCATTTAGTGATTTTAACAATGTTGATTTACCACATCCAGAGGGTCCCATAATTGCTAATAAAGACCTTGACGGTACGGAAATATCCATTTTATGTAAAGCTTTTTTTCCTTTTTTCTGGTTTGGATATACCTTTTCAATTCCAATTGCGCTTATGGCTAATTCATCACTTAGGTCCTTAGCTTTACCATCAATTTTTAAAAGATATTTACTTATGAAAATATTATCATTCTTTGAGATGGTTTTTGTACCACTTATTTTAGAACCATTTACATAAACTCCGTTAAGTGAGCCTAAATCTTTTATTAAGAATTTATAATCTGATAACTTTTTTATTGAAGCATGTTTACGACTTATTCTTGTATCATTAATTCTTAAATCACAAGAGGAGTCTCTACCAACAATAATTAAATCTTTATTTTTAAATAATTCCAGAATATTTTTTTGATTTTCTAAATCTCTGGATTGTGTATTTTCAGAACCAATAGAAATTAAAATTCCACTTACTCCAGCCAACTGAACTTGATCTTTTAAATTTAAATTATATGGAATCCCCGGTTTTAATTTAATTCCATTCAAAAAAGTACCATTTGTACTATTTAAGTCAATTAATTTCAAATCTTCCGAATTACTGCTGATAATTTGACAATGATTTCTAGATACTCTTTTATTAGAAACTATAACGTCGCAGTTCGAATTAGATCCAACCATCAAAGAAAAATCATCTTGGATTAAAACCTTTTTAAACAGCTGGCTTTTCTGATAAAAAAATAATTTGAAAGATTCTTTTTTCATTCAATTGAAATTTCAAAATTTTTAGAGTCAATTACTATTTTTCGAGATAGAATTAATGGAAATTCATTATCAAAAACCTCAACTATAAAATCAAAATCTATATAAAGATTCAAATCGTTTCTTAAAGTCCCAAGCAACATACTAGGGCTAATACTTAAGAGGTTAAGATCTAAATCTACTGGGAAATCAATATTATTTTGATCATCAACTTTAATTGTTTTTAAGTTGTTAGACCTTGCTACAACCTTAGATTTTGTAAGGTCTTTATAAATGACAGAATTAAGGTTTTTAATCTCAAAATCAAAACCTAAATCATTGTAAAAGTTTAGTAAAATTTCTATTTGTGCAATTGTAGATATAATTTTTTTCAGTTTAATTTCCTTTACTTCAAATACACTTTTTGAAATTTGTTCATCGACAAATGAATCCATTATATTATTAAGGTTAAAAATATAATCGTATTCAAAATTTATTTTTTGGTTTAAAAATGGAGTTTTAACATAACCTTTAATAAGTAAGTTCTTTGATTCATCAGAAAATAAAGATGAATTAATATTTTTTGGATTGAGATAAATTAAAGTACTTATCTTTTTTTGAGATTTTTTTTCAATAAAAAATTCTTTGTCAATTAAAAAATCTCCAATGATTTGAGAATCAAAAAACACTTGTGATTTAATCTCCTCTGCTTTTATTTTAAAATTATTTTTATTTAATACAACTAAATTTGATGAGAAAACAAATCTATCGTTTTCTTCTCCTAAAAACTCAAAGTCTTCAATTGATATTAGCTGCGGTGGCTTAACAAAGTTTGAACATGATATAAGAAATAATGGGATTAATAATAAATATATATTCCTCATTATCAATTACAATTAATATTATAGTTTGATTTTAAATGATTTCTAATGCATCTAAGTCGACTAATTGATGTTGGATGAGTAGTCATGAAATTTTCAAATGAATCTCTCTTTCTTTCACTATCAGCTAGTCGCTTCCAAAAATCAATCGAACTACATGGATTATATGGTGAGGGGTGAACTAAATCAATTCCAAACAAGTCAGCTTGAACTTCTTCTTTTTGGTTAAAACTTGGTGGAGTAAAAAGACTTTCTAAATCTAAAAAAATCTCACCAAAAACACCAAAGTCATTTGCAGCTTTTTGCTTCTTGACGTAGCTTGTCAAATGTCCAATTTCATTATGAGCAATTTCATGAGCCAAGACAGCTGCAACTTCAGAGCTGTTTTTAAACCTTTTATAAAACTTTTCAAAAACAAAAATTTTACCCCCAGATGTGAGAACATTATCTGGCTTTCCTTTGACATAATAAATTTGATAATTAAATCCTCTTGGTTTAGCAATCCTACTAGTCAAATCATCTAAAATATTCCTTAAATAATTATATGTATTACCTGAAGTTATGACTGTATATTGGCTTTGATAAGATTTTAAAATATTGTTACCCATTTTAATTTCATCATTGATTGATACTTTAACATCCGAGAGGAAAATTTCATCAGTAGCACGTTTAAAATCACCCAAACCATTGATGATTTCATTTTCAGGGTTATTGTTCATACAAGTAAAATCATAAGTTACATCTGTTCTTTGTTTTTTTTGTAAAGAAACATTATCAAAAATTGGTTCAACATAGTTTGTATATAAGGTTTCAACTTTTTCAAACATTGTTGCTCCCTCAACCTTTTGGAATTTATCTTTAAATAGAAAAACTATTATTAATAAAAAAGAAATTACTGAAATGGTTATGAGTTCTTTCTTATAATCCTTAATAAAGTTATTTGATTGATTTTTTGAATTAAAATCATTTTCTTCAATTTCATTAATTTGTTCTTCTTGTTTTATTTCAGTATTAATTTCTTGATTATCATCATTACTTTCTTTTAAATAATTTTTCCATTTGATTAAAGAGTTTCCAGCTTTTAAAATATCTAAAGAATCTAGTTTTGTTGGAGTTGTAATTTTTTTTCCATTAACAGTTGTTCCATTGGCGGAGTTCAAATCTGTTACTACTACAAGTCCATCATCACCAAAAAAAATCTCTAAATGATTTCTTGAAACTGTCGAGTCATTTAAAACCTCATCATTATTTTTACCTCGACCAACTCTTATAACCTTCATAAAGTAGTGTTTGATTTATTTGATAAATAATCCAGATCCTCTAAAAATTCTTCACATGTTTGATAACGTAAATCAGGTTGTTTTTGTGTTGCCTTATCAACAATTTCCTGAAATTCTTCAGAAATAGCTGGGTATATATCAATCATTCTCTTTGTTTTTCTATTTTTTACTTTATCTTCTAACTCTTCATTGGAATTAGCTGTGTATGGAGATGATCCGCATAACATCTGATGCATTAATAATCCTAAAGAATAAATATCAGTTCTCTTGTCTAAATCTTTTTCTGCATCTAATTGCTCAGGTGCGCAATACATTTTTGTATGTTCTCTTACTTTTCTTTTTTCAGTTGAACCTTTTGAAATTCCATAGTCAATAACCATAGCTTTATTGCTTTTTGTTATTAAAACGTTTGATGGTTTTAAATCTAGATGTAAAGCGCCGTGTTCATAACCATCAATTGGTATATTTTTATTGTGAGCATAATCTATTGCAGATATAATATCAGTAAGTAAATCTAAACACAATCTTGTCGGAATAGGGCCCGTCTCCTTATTAATAAAATCCTCCAAAGTTCTTCCTTCGACATAATCCATCACCAAATGGACTCCATCGTTAATTATAAATGCATTTAATTTAACAATATTTGGGTGTGATAAATCCAGATAAATATTTGCTTCTCTTTTGAAATTTTCAATTAAATCTTTTCTGTCATTATAGTTTTTATGAATTGATTTGATTGCCACAGGCTTCCCTGTATGTAGGTCTATTGCTAAGTTAACTACACCGAATCCACCCCCGCCGATTCTATTTATAAATTCATACTGTTTTGAGCCTAAGTCTGGAAACATATTTTCAAGCTTAATTATCTTTCTTTTTTTTAGATTCACTTTCTTCTTTCACCTCTTCTTTCTTGTCTTCTTCTTTTTGTTCTTCTTCCTTTTCTTTTTCTACATCTGCAATACTATCATTCTTTTTTTCCTCTAAAGCTTTTAATTCCTTCTCTTGTTTTATCTTTTCTTCCTCTGCTTTTTGTTTTTCTATTTCATCAATTTCCTTTTGTTGTTTTTCCGAGAAAATTATGTCTTGATCTTTATTTTCTAAAGTCAGCTTATCATCTTTAGGAGGTATTGTATGATTAACAAGTATTGAGTCTTTTACTAAAATTTTTAAATAATCATCTTTACTTCTTTTATCCTTATTTTTATTCCAATTACTGGATCTACCAAAGTATTCTCTGTACTCAACTATAGGCATCTCTCTATCCTCTTTTGAGAAAAAGAAAATTTGAAAACTACCCTCAAAACTAGGTTCTTTTAGTTTAGGAGATTCTTGAACCTTTTTCATAAAATCCTCATGAAAACCATTGATATTCATTGAATCAATATAATTTTCGAATGTCAATATTATATATTCTTCTTTTGGAACAACAACTTTAGTCTTTTCCTTTTTTGTTTCGTTAGCAACTGGTTTAAATCCAAAATAATAAATTCCTCCGGCCACAATTAAAAGAATTGTTGATATTAAAATTGCTTTGGTATTAATTAATGAAGATGTTTTTTCTGTTATTCCATCCTGAGTTTGTGTTTGATTAAAAGAAGGATTGTTTTTACTTATAAAGCTTGAAGTTTTGTGTTCACTTTCAACAACCTCAATTAAATCTGAAGAAATATTATCATGTCCTCCTCCATCCTCTGCTAATTTGATTAATTGATTAACACAAGAATTCAGATCAGAATTATCTTTAATAGTTTTTGCGATTATTTTATCTGTTACAAGTCCTGTTAAACCATCACTACACAATAAAAATTTATCTCCTTTTTTAGCTTTTATTGGGTCTGGTACAACTTCAACCTCTATAGAATCGGATATCCCTAAAGCTTTTGTTAACTCATTTTTTCTGGGGTGTGACTCCATTTCTGCATCAGAAATTTCACCTTTATCAACTAATGTTTGAACATATGAATGATCTTTGGTTATACGATATAATTTATTATCTGAAAAAATGTAACACCTACTATCTCCAACATGAGCAAGGTACAATAGTCCATCTTTTTCAGCTAATACCACACAAGTAGTTCCCATTCCACTAAGGCTCGGATTAGTTTGAGCTTCGCCATAAATCTGAATGTTTGCAAACTCTATGGCTTCTTTCAATGCAACCTGAACGATTCCACTTGGATTTCCGTTAAAATATTCACTAATACTATTAACGGCAGTTTGAGAAGCTTTTGCGCCTCCAACATGGCCACCCATTCCGTCACAAACAACGAAAACTCTTAAGTTATCTTTGGTAATAAAATCTCCAATAAAATCTTCATTAGCAGATCTTACTAATCCAACAACTGATTTTGAAACGTGATTTAAATTCATATCTATTTATAAAAAACTATTGTTACTTCCGTAACCTCGATTATGTCTCCATCATTGAGATTGGTACTACCCGAATTACCCTGATACTTAAAACCATTAACTAATGTTCCATTTGTGCTTCCATTATCTGTTAATTTGTAATCATTACCATCAAAAGAAATTGTAAAATGATTGCCTGAAATATGTGGATTGTTTACAGTAAGATTATTACTACTAGACCTTCCAACAGTAAATAATGGCTTATTAACCTCATAAGTTTTTGAATTATTACCTTCGATTACTTTGAGAATTGGAAAGTTTCCATTTTGAAGCATTTTTTTTATTAATTCATTTTCTTTTTTCTTTTTCTGATTTTCTGAATCAATTCTTTGTCTTTCAATCTCTTCATTTTTTATTCTATCAATTTCTTTGTTTTGCTTATCAATTTCTTCTTGTTGCAGTTCTGTTTTTTTTCTTTGTTCTAACATTTCATTTTCTCTTGCCAAAGCTTTCTCTTTGTATGATCTAAATATTTTTAAAACTAAAATTGTAATTAAAACAATAAGAATAATTGAGATAACAATTGAAAGAATTAAGTTTTTTTGAAATTGTCCTACTACCCAATTTCCTGGAGCTTTGTATGATAATTCTTCAACTTGCTCTGAATCAGTTACCTCTACTTGAACTCTATAGTTTTTACCATCTTTAATATCATTTTTAGTTAAAAAAGAAAATTTATAGTTATTTCCCTTGGATCGTTTTACAAGGTTTTTTGAAATTTGTACAAATCTATTTTCTATCTCTCTTTTCTTATTATTATTTACCCTTTGATTTCCTAAACTTTGAGACAAAACAAATCTTTGACCATATGTGCGCGCTGACAGTGTAGGAATACTGAATTGTTCATCTTTAAATCTGTTGTATTTAATTGTATTAATTACAACACCTTTATCCTTTGCTGCTGTAATAACCTCTTCATTAGAAACTTGTTCAAACTTTGGGTTGTTATTTCTTTCTTCAGAAATTAATATAATTGCTTTGGGTAAGCTACTATCAAATTTATCCAATAGATCTATACCCTCATACAAAGCACCAGTTATACTCGAAACGTATTTATTTGTAAAGTCATTGTCTGGTAGTCTAAATTTATTTAAATATGACTTTATCTCATTTATACTATCTGTGAATTTTGGATTAATATCATTTAAAACTTTTGTTTCAGCATTTCTAAGAGCAAACCAAACAAGTTTTACCTTATCTCCCTTATTTATAAATCTTGATAGTGAGCTATTAATTGCATTTAGTGATGTGTTTAACTGTTCATATCTATCAGAATGGCCAAGGGTTTCAATCATAACCAAAATACACTTATTTTCATCTGAGTATGAAAGTGAATCTTTTAAATGGCTAAACGAAAATGTATCAATAACTTTTAATTGATCCAATCTTTCTCTTAAAATAAAGTCAGATTTAACTTTTAAATCTGGATCTCTATCATTAATCTGAAAAGAAATTTCTGGAAAATCAGATACACTTGTAGAATCATTATAAAACTGTACTTGTGAATAGGTGGATAAGCTAAATACAAAGACTGTAATTAGAATAAATAATTTTTTCATATAAAACGATTATTATTTTATAGCAGTCTTAAATAAAAGACTGGTTTTTCCAACTACTATTTCATCACCATCAACTAATACATTAGGCTTATGAGACTCAAGAAGCTCACCATTTAGTAAAGTACCATTTGTTGACATTTGATCGGAAATTTCAAACTTATCTTTTCTAAATAAAATCACAGCATGTTCCGAAGAAACTTCGTTATCTAACACAGTAATATCACAAGTTGATTTCTTACCAATTAAATTTCTTCCTTCAAATATTTTATAATCTGTGCCGAACTCTTCTATGTCAAAGGTTACTAACCATCCTCTCAACTTTCTTTTAGAAATTTGGACCTCATCTGGATTTTCAGAATCATCAGATACTTTGGTAGGTGTAATCATGGTTCTAGTTGGGTCGAAATTTTTCTTGGTAGTTTTCTCTTCTTTGGGTGTTTCACCCCCAAATACGACTGTTTTAGTGGAATTATCTTGATTATCATCCAAAATAGATGTTTTAACTGTTTCAGGAACTTCACCTACTGTACCTTTAGGACAATACGGACAATCATCTAAGTCTTCTTTGTAAAAGTGATTTTTTTCACATTGTTTAAATCCTTTCATGGTTTGTATTTTTTGGTTCTTTAGTAAATCTAATGATTTTTTATCTAATAAAAGAATAGCTAAATTTGCTGATTATAGAATATGGAACCCACACTTTTATTAATTTTATTTTGTTCATTAATACTCTTCAACTTTGTATTCTCAGCTATTTTGGATTATATAAATGATAAAAATTGGAAAAATGAAATTCCAAATGAACTTAAAGATTTTTATGATAAAGAAAAGTATCTAAAAGCTAAAAATTATAAAAAATCCAGAGGAAAAGTATCTCTAATCTCATCTATTCTTAGCACAAGTCTAACCTTGTTAATTTTGACAACGGGGATCTATGGATATGTTAGTGATTATATATACGATATATACAGTTCTTCATTTTTACATTCAGCAACATTCTTCTTGTTTTTTTATTTTATAAATATGATCATTAGCATACCTGTTAGCTACTACTCTACATTTGTTGTTGAAGAAAAATTTGGTTTTAATAAAACTAGCTTGAAAACATTTTTAATGGATATGATAAAAGGAACTTTTATCTCAATCATAATTGGTGGTCTTTTGCTTGGAGCTGCTCTATTTTTGTATGATTATTTTAGTGAAGGGTTTTGGATTTGGTTATGGATAGGTTTATCATTATTTACAATTTTTATGAGTATGTTCTATACTACATTAATAGTTCCGATTTTCAACAAACTAAGTCCACTTGAGGATGGAAATCTTAAAGATAAAATTCAGAATTATTCAAAAGAAATCGGATATTCACTAAAAAATATATTCATAATTGATGGCTCAAAAAGATCTTCAAAAGCAAATGCATATTTTTCAGGCTTAGGACCCAAAAAAACAATTGCTCTTTTTGATACTCTCGTTGAAAAACATACGGAGGAAGAATTAGTAGCTGTTCTAGCTCACGAAGTTGGACATTATAAAAAAAATCACATTAAACAAGGAATGTTCATATCCATCATTCAAATTGGATTAATGTGTTATTTGTTTGAGCTGTGTACTAAATTACCAGAGATTTCTTCAGCTCTTGGTGCAGAAATTGGTGCTTTTCATTTAGGTCTAATTGGATTTAGTCTTCTTTTCAGCCCAATTGGATTAATTCTTGGAATATTTGGAAACATAATCAGTAGAAAGAATGAGTTTGAAGCAGATGATTTTGCTAAAAAAACTTACAATGGTGAGAGTTTAAAGTTAGCTTTAAAAAAACTTTCTGTAGATAGCCTGACAAATTTATACCCTCACCCACTTTATGTTTTTATCCACTACTCTCATCCCCCACTTTTAGAGCGCCTAAAAGCTCTAGAATCAAACTAGTCAGGGTTTTTTATTTCCCAACCATTCTCATAATCACGAGACCAAAATTTCATTGCTTTTTT
>CETU01072524.1_pt1 | contig 12038 bp, 6 predicted proteins | sample 356531 | NCBI WGS metagenome assembly CETU01 (sample SAMEA2623488, study PRJEB7988) | marine metagenome | isolation source: saline water (ENVO:00002010), including
TGCTTTCTTACCGACAGAAGACCCTTGCGTCGCATTCCATTGTAAATTTGGGAGAGACGGGAACGCCCGACCTCTAAGCGAGCCTGTAATTCATCATCGGAAGGAGAGACTTCACGCGTTGATGAGGCCTCGACAATCATTCGCTCAGCCTCGGTTAGTGTTTGCAAGACAATTGGGTTGAATGGTAAATCTGGTTCCCACGTTGGACCTAATGAGACTGGAATTTGAACTGGAACTTGCACAGGTGTTGGTGGCGGGGTCGGAATTGGAGGTGGTGGTGGAGTAACAGGAATGGCAGGGATACTAACTTGAGGGGGTTCAGGCTCAAAAATAGGTTCGAGAATAGGTTCTGGAGTTTCGACAGGCATTTCTTCAGGCTCTTCTTCCGCTGGTCCATCGTCTACGAACCATTCAGTTTCAATTTCTTCAACAATTGGCTCTGGTTCTGGTGCTATTGGTTCGAATACCCTAGGGTCATCTGGCAAGGTAGATTTGGAATTTTGATCGACTATCCAAACTGACTGGTCGTCGTGGAAAACCGACTCTTCAGCACCTGATTGAACAGACGTATCGATTCTTGCGGTAGAATGTTCATCCTCAACACTTGCTGGCGGAATTTCCCTTACCGGAGTCTTTGGCACCAAACTCTTGTGTGGTTCAGCGACTTGAATCGGTGTGTCATCTCCGGTTGTTGGCATTCTGTCATTAGTATGCAATGTTCGACTTAATAGACGGCCAAAATTCCCTTTTGGCCGCATAGACTCAGGTAATTCTGGAGGTTCAGTGCCCTCTTCTACATAGTAAAAGCCAGATTCATCTGGTGCTCTTTGATACTCTTCCTCTGATTGCACCTCTGGTAAATCCTCTTCAAAATTCAAACCACCCTCTTCAGCTATCGTTGGTTCCGGTTGTTGTGGGGCGTCCCAGATCTCATCTGGAGTTTCAAATTCATCATTCCAGGTTGTCGGCTCATCTTCATCCTCTTCCTCAACCAGATCCTCTTCTTCATCATCCCAAAGATCCTCGGGTTCATCGTCATCCTCTGTAGTGTATTCTTCAAAATCAGTTGATTCTTCTTCATCTTTATCGAATCGGGACTCTTCAGAAAAATCAGTAAATTCTGATATTTCTTTTTCTGGAATTTCTTCTATAATTTCGGGTTCAGGTTCAATTGGAGGTGCCCTCCATGTCGTTAAGCGATCAAGAGTTCCTCCATCAGAGGGATTATGCCTTTCATCGATTAAATCACGAAGTAATCGAATAACTCTGCGAGGATTACCGTCTGTGTGCTTGTGTATTGCAGATAGTAGACTCGGCCTGATATTCCACTTCTGATTGGCCGAGCGAGATACTCTACGGTCACTCAATGTCTGGATTTGCTTCTCATCTAAATTCAGTAAATGATGAGGGGTGTCGAAGATATCCAAAACCTCATCATCTAATCCCGCTAATTGAGCAGGGGTTAGGACTACCACGACTAATGCCCGAAGTCTTTGGAGTAGAGGGGATAGTCGAGATAGTACCTGGTTCAAATCGACACTTGCGGGATAATCGAAAGCGATCAGTGGTAATGTGCCTGTTTCTTTGTCAAGAATTTCTACCATCTTATCTGAGACTTGTTGCATTGATGGCGGGATTTCAAAGCCACCAAAATGAACTGACAATTCGTGAATAATTCCTTGAACTGGATCATCCGCTTCTGGCCAAAATTGTCCTATGTATGGGCGGCGTGATGTAGTAGAAGCTAGAGCGTTAAGGAATGAGGTTCGGCCCGAGCCACGATCGCCAACTAATAGCAACATTCGTGGCGTTTGGGAAATTAGGTGCTCGCGCCATTCGGATAGTAATTTGTCTCGGCCAACGAGGTATTCTACTCGACTTGGCTCAATAGGTCGGAGATCGAAGGGGTTACCTCGTAATGGGGGTAAATCGAGTACCGACACAGACCCCTCTGCCATTATCAGTCGAGATTAGGGGTTAGTACATAATGTTCACGCATACTCACGCATTAAGATTGTGAAATTAACGTATTTATTTTGAATTTCATAGAATAATTCTACCACACAGGCTCTAAGTAATTCGTTTTTAGTATTGCTCTATTAACGCTTTACTAACGCTTAAGCAATGCGTTAATGATGCGTTAATGGCCAAATTAACGCTTTTTCTCGGCCGAATTCAGCATAAAAATCGAAAAATAGAGTCAATCAGGAGTGACTTATCAGTCATTTTGGAGGATTTAGCAAATAGCCCTCAAGTACCTGTTTTGAACCAAATGACCACGAAGTGCTTAGAACCGGAAGGTTGTCGCAAGGCTTGGTGAAACAATGCCCGTTGACAACAGCCGATTGAGCGGATTCTACAAACTATCAGTTCCTGAAAGGAGAGCCATGCTAGCAGAACTTGCTGGCCTTAGTGAGGAACAAGTCCAGGCATGGGCTGATGCAGAACTAGACGAAGGTACAGCTGACAGAATGATTGAGAATGTTATCGGGAGATATTCCCTGCCAATTGGAGTGGCCACGAACTTCATTATTGATGGAGAACATTACGTGATTCCTTTCGTTGTTGAAGAAGCCAGTGTTGTGGCAGCGGCATCAAACATGGCAAAGAGATGTCAGAAAAATGGCGGCTTCACATCCAACAATACCGATCCAGTAATGATTGGTCAAATTCAAGTCGTTGGTTGCGAAGACCCAGTTGCTTCCAGAGAGGCTATCCTAGCATCTAAGGAAGAATTGATTCAATCCTGTAATGATGTGGATCCGATTCTAGTTAAGTTCGGCGGAGGATGTAAGGATGTAGAGGCTCGAATTATTGAAACCGATTCTGGACCTATGATCATTGTTCACATCTTAGTAGATTGTAGAGACGCTATGGGTGCAAATGCAGTCAATACAATGGCTGAAACTATCGCACCAAGAATTGAGAGCATATCAGGAGGAACTGTAATTCTGAGAATCATCAGCAATTTAGCCGTTCACAGGCTTGCACGAGTAAGTGCAACCTTCACTCCAGAAGAGATGTCAGATTCCGGAAATGATGCAGCCAGAGGGGCTGAAGTAATTGAGGGGGTTCTGCAGGCCTATCACTTCGCAGCTGCAGACCCATTCAGAGCGACTACCCATAACAAGGGCATAATGAATGCAATATCGCCTATTGCAATAGCCTGTGGACAAGACTGGAGAGCTGTAGAATCGGGAGCACATTCCTATGCAGCACATGAGCGAACATATGGTTCAATGACACATTGGGAAAAAGATTCGAATGGCAACCTGGTTGGCTCTATTGAAATCCCGATGGCTGTAGGATTAGTAGGTGGAGCAATTAGAATCCACCCGGGTGCTCAAGCTAATGTTGCACTACTAGGTATCAATTCAGCAGATGACCTAGCCAAGGTAATGGCTGCAGCAGGACTAGCACAAAATCTGGGAGCACTTCGTGCTTTAGCCACAGTGGGAATTCAAGCAGGCCACATGAAATTACATCTGCGCAATATGATTGCAAGTGCTGGAGCATCGGCAGATGAAATCGAACCTGTTGCAGCAATCGTAAGAGAAAGCGGAGACAGGATTACAATGGCAACCGTCGAATCTGCTTTACAACAAGTTCGTGGTAATTGATTACTCATCAACTTGAGAAGCTTCCATAGCTAAGGCTTCCTCAGAAGGAGCCTCAGAGAATTCTTCTATTGTCATTTGTTCATCTGACAGGGAAGCGGCTAACTGAGCACTGGTCAGACCTGCCTTTGCGGCTTCTGCCCTAAACCACTCCCTAACCTTCTGATATTCAACTTCAGGGCAACCGAAGTATTCTGCGAATCTTCGGGTAGTGGTTAATCGTCGAGTCAATCCATCTCTACGCCTATCAATGAATCCAAAACCGGCTAACTCCCTTACCCTATCATATGCCTTGGGGCCTATCATGTCCACAAGTTGTGCTTGCTTCATGGGCTGGTGATATGCGATAAGTGCTGCAGCAGGAAGCAATCTAGCTGGGACATCTGGCCTTACGGATTCCGGTAAGTGTGAAGAAAGGGTTGGCCTTACCTCGAAAATCCACCTTCCTGCAACTTCTGTCAATTGTAATGCAGAATCTCTTCTGCGCTTTATCGTTGATCGTAAATTTTCCAGCGCTCCGGAAACCTCTGAACGAGTTTTGCCAGTCTGTTCCATCAACTCCTCAACTGTCATTGAGCGGCCTGAACTAAACAAAATTGCTTCCAAGATGGTGGATAATTCAATCGATTCAGACATCGACTTCCACCTCCATCTCTGGTTTAGGATTGATTTTTTCAGTTAGAACGTCAAAATCTTCGAAATCGGGATGTAAATCTTTTATCGAAATCAAGCCATTTCGACCCGATTGTTGAGTTAAATCGGCATAACCTCTGTGTGTCAGAAATAATGCAGATACCAAAGCGGTAACCTGCGCTTCCGCTTCTGCTTCATCAAACTCTAAGCCTCCTTCAACAGATCTATCTCTGAGGTATGTTGCAATATCTTTCAGGTCTACTGTCATATCACCCTCGTCAGACCTATCTCTCAGAGCGTTCCATGTTCGACGAAGATCCGCTTCCAAATCTTCAATGTGTAGGCTGCCTGAAAATCTCGCCCTTGCTTTAGCGTGAGCTTCTCTTCTTTCTTTTGCGATTTGTTCTCTTAGTTTCAAATCCTCTGAAATTTGTTTTGCGCTCTGCAGCCCCATTAGTAATTCACCAAGAGTCACAGGGCGACTTTCTTCTCTGTGTATTCGACCCTCAAACATGGATGGTAGGACTGTGTCTGCAGCTCCGGTCATTACCCCTACAGAGAAATTGTAATCATCTTCGCTGAATTCTGTTTCCCAGCCACTGACATCGAAGTCTAGGAAGTCATCTTCCAATTCATCCCAAGCGCGGTCCTGTCTTTCGATAAGTGTCGAGGCTTGACCACGTAGAATTTGCCAAGCCATACGAATTAAGCGTCCACAAGTGGGTAAATCGATGTTATCAGTTGTCTTGATTCTCTCTTCAAACATTTCCAAGAAACTAGTCAGATTAACATCCCAAGGATCTAGGTCTTTTGATCTGAATAATTGGAATACTAATGCGACCGAACGGTCAAAAGGGTCGATTAAGAACTGATGTTCTGCTTCCTCTAAACTTGCTAATTCGACCAGACGATCTAGATAACGGCTAGTTTCGAGATCCTCTTCACCTTGTAGTAGCCTTGTGACAATGTCATCCCGCATAGCAGTAGCATCGAAGACTGTCATTCTTCTCTCTCCAACTCCTGCTCGATTACAGCCGTACTTTCAATATCTGCTTCATCTTCCTCTTCTTGTGGAATTGCAGCTTCTTTCTCAGCAATGTCTTCATTCCATTCTTCTGTTCTTTCTTTGAGTGAAGACATGGTTGATTCGTTAGAATCATTGGATTCTTCTTCCATCTCTTCAGAGACTTCCACACCTGCTCTGTCGGCAAGACCGCCTAAACTCAATGGACGATCCATCGGCTCTGGAACTTTTGGCATAGTCTCAGCATTCGGTAAGTTAGTCATACCTTCCTTCGCTGTTTGCGCCTCCTTCAGAGCCTCTTGCTCAGCCTCGAATTCTTCTCCAAGTTCGATAGCAGCGGCTCTGTCAAAGTCTGCAATTCGACGGCTACATCCATCTCCAGCGTGGGTGATTCCGATGTGGTGGTCGGCTAAAGTCAAGCTGACCTTTCTTAGGGTAACCATGATGAATTGGGCGTGTGTACTGCGGATTCTGCAGAGTGTTGCAATTCTTTCTGCGTTGAATGGATCTAGATTTTGGTCTACCTCATCGAAGTAATAGAATGGGCTCGGTTCGTAATCTTGAATCGCGAATACGAAAGCAAGTGCGGCCATTGATTTCTCTCCTCCGGACAAGAAACTTCGTTGAGTTCTCTTACTCTTTCCAGGAGGTATGCAAGCCATTCTAAGACCACCCTCAAATGGATTCTTTGTATTTTCAAGTTGCAATTCTCCTTCGCCACCAGGCTGTAACAACTTGTAGGCTCTGGTGAAATTTCGATTTACTTCGTTAAAGACTGCAAGAAGTCTTGTCTTTCTCTCGTCTTCGAGTTGCTCTGCTAGGCTTACTAGCATAGCATGCCTTTCTTTGCAGAGTTTTCCATCGGCGACTAGGCCTGCAATTCTCTCTACTGTGGTATCGTAGTCTTCTATCGCAAGCATGTTGACGTCGCCGAGTTGGCCGAGGCGGCGCTCTAGGCCCTGCACCCCCTTCTCCGCCTCGGCCACTGTTGGCAGTTGAATTTCTGAATCAGGAAGTGAAATTTGATTTTCAGAGAGGTCTGTCTCCAAATCAATCAATGTCGCTTCCTTGTTACGAATACTCTCAACAAGACCCTCTAGTCTTGATTTGATGGCTTCACGCTGAGTTTGCATCTGTTCCACATGAGCTCTCAAACTCGCACGTTCATCGACGATTTCGTCCTTACGTGCGCTGAGAATTTGATGTTCTTCATTAAATTGGGATGCTTGTAATTTGAGTTCTTTGAGACTTTCTTCGGCCTTCTGAATGGATTCATCAAGCTGCTTAATTGCTGCTTCGGCCTCAGATACAATCTCATTTTGCCTTGCCACGGAACGGGTCAAGTCGTTTTTGCGCTCTTCGAGAACCTTGAGTTTCTCTCCTCCAGTGAGAATTTCAGACTCTGCCCTCAATTTTGTCCTCTCAGCCTCAGTCCTAGTGTCCTGAGCACTTCGCAAGATTTGCGAGAGGTGGTCTGGTGTGTGATTCTGCAATGCCTCGGCCGCATGTTGACGGGCCTCAACTGCGGCCTCGTATTCAGTTTCGGCATTAACTGCTGCTTCTGTTGCCAATTTACTGGCAGTTTCCAACTTTTGATGCTCGTTTCGGGCATCAATAACCTTCTTTGAGATATCATCGACTTGTTTCTGAGCAATCTTCACATCAGCTTTCCAGTTTCTAACTTTGACCGAGTGATCACTATCGTCAAGTCCGTGAATTTGATTTCGAACTTCATTCATGTTGTCACGGATTTCTTTCAATGCCGCCTCAACAGTAGAATATCGAAGATTAGCTCTCTCAACTGCTGATTCGAGTTTTTCCATACCAGCACCGACTGCACCGGCGCCTCCGAATGAAGGGCGAGCACCCTTGTTTGAGGAACCACCAGTCATGGCACCTGTAGCTTCAACAATTGAACCATCTAAAGTGACCATCCTAACCCCACCCATGTTGCGGCGAGCGACATCCATCGACTGAACAATTAGTGTATTTCTACAAGCGAAGCGAACTGCGGTTTCTATCTCTTCATCATAATCTAGCAAATCATGGGCGAATCCAATAATTCCCGGATTACGAGCTACCATTAGAGCTCGTCCTTGAGCACGAGAGGCATTGATTTTGTTGAGAGGAAGAAATGTGGCTCTCCCTCCTCCATTTGCTCCAAGCCACTTTATGCAACTTGCCGCAACCTCATCATTACTGACTACTATGGAATTCATTCCACCGCCGAGTGCGTATGCAAGTGCTTCTTCGTGTCCGGCTTCTTTGGGAGAAGTTAGTTCGCCTAGAGAACCAAGAATTCCCCTGATTTCTCCGCTTTCTCGGAGTTTAGACAAAGCCCGCAATGTGACTGCAGAACCAGGTTTTGATGCCCTCGCCTCTTGCGACGCTCTAGCGCGATCGAGCGAACGGTTTGCTGCTCTGAGTTGTTCTTCTGCGCTATCTCTATCCTCCCGAAGGGCGACTTCCTGCTTCTGTAACTTGGTTAGTTTTACAGCCAAAGATTGCCTGTCTTCAACCGGCTTTTCTTCTTGTAAATCCTCACCAGTGAGTTCTAAATCATCCCTTTCTAGAGAAACAACTTCGTATTGTTCCTCTAAATCCGCTAAATTATCCGATGCTATTCTTTCTGCCTGTTCGGCTCGATCGGATTCCAAACGTGCATCCGCCATTTTGGTCTGAGCTTTATTCAGCCCTTCGTTAGCCAATCCGAGAGCGCGATTCAAATCGCGAGAATGTTTGTCTCCAGATTCGATTGCCTTTCGAGCCTCTGTTTCATCTAACTCAGCCTTTTCAAGTGCTGAGTCGGCATCTTGGACCGATTGTTTTGCCGCCTCAACTTCTGCGACTAATTGTTCAACTGCAGCCTGTGCTGATTCTAAGTCCGATTGGAAAATTTCAATCTCATCAAGCGCATCTTCAGATGCTCTTTTTTGATCACCAATTCGATCTCGGCTAGTTTCAACTTCTATTTCCAAAGCACGAATTTGATCCATGACCGCTTTGGATTCACCTGTTGCCATATCTTCGAGTTCACGAGATACATTGACCAATTCTTCTTCAAGCTCTAAAAGTCGAGATTCGTTACTCCTTACACTTTCTCGAACCTTGTTACTCTTTTCTTGATACTTCTCATGATCCTCATGAAGCATACGAATCTCGTCTACTCGATTTCGATACTTAGCTTGAGCCAAAACGATTCTGGCTTGATCTAACTGTTCCTTCAAGTCACGATACTTTAGCGCCTGTTCACGTTCTTTCTCTAATTTCTTGAGGCGGGTCTTTTGATCCGACTCGAACAATTCGATAGTCTCAATATCATGTTCCACTGCTTTGCGCTGGTTATTCGCCGAACGAATTTCTGAATCATAAGCTGTTACCCCCGCTACCTCTTCTAGGACGCCTCTACGCTTCCAATCTGTCATAGTCGCAAGATTGGTGACGTCACCCTGGAGAACTATGTTGTAGCCGTCACCATGCAACCCTGCCTCTGCAAGAGTTCGGCGCATTTCCGTTGCGGTTACGCTTCGCTCACCTATTCTGTAGGAAGAAATTGGTTGATTTTTCCTGTTCAATCGCACCGACCTAGTGAACGAAACCTCGTCTTCTGCGACTCTCAGTCTTCTACGACCATCTATCTCTGGATTATTAGCAAAAACTAGAGTTACCGACATATGTCGAGCAGGTTTCCCCCTCTTGCCTCCATTGAAAATCAAGTCGGCAACATTGTCCGCTCTCATGACTTTGGTAGAACGTGTACCTAGTACGAATTGTATCGCATCTCCTGAATTGGACTTTCCTGAACCATTGGGACCGGTTATAGCCGTAAATCCCTCATCAAAGGGTATGGTAATTTCACCACCAAATGACTTGAAGTTCTCAACTTCTATTCTTAGTAAGTGCATCCCATCACCTAAATGACGTAGGAAAATTACCCTACGGCATTTCCGCCGTGCCTCATTGAAGACTATGAAGGTTGAGGCTGCCAAACGATTAGAATAGCGATTGTAGACACTAGTTTTGAGCGCCGCAGTAGTAGATTATGGATGGATAATCTTCAATGCAAATCAGCCTGACGAAGGAACATGGCAGGCGATGCTTCCAATCGCGACCTGCCTCCAGTCGACGTAGCGGTTATTGGCTCGGGCATCGCTGGACTGTTTCTGGCACTGAGATGTTTTCGAGCCGGTTTATCTGTTGCAATAATTACCAAAAAGAGCCTTTCAACATCGTCTACGAATTGGGCTCAAGGAGGTATCGCAGGCGTCCTCGATGTTGATAATCAAGCAGCGCTCGAGGCCCACGTTCAGGACACTATAGCCTCAGGTGGAGGTCTTTGTGATGAGCAAGTTGTGCGTTCGGTAGTTTATGAGGCAGCGTCTCGAATCAAAGATTTGGTAGATCAAGGAGTTCAATTCGACTTGAGCGCTGAAGGGATTTATGACTTGACTAGAGAAGGAGGTCATTCAGAACATAGAATCCTACATTCAAGAGACCGTACTGGTGCTGAAATCGAACGGGCCTTGACGGAGGGAGCCGCTGATGAATATGAATCTGGACTGAGAATTTTTGAGGACTGGATGGTTTTAGATTTGGTTCGAAGAGATTTGCAAAGACCAGAAAAAGGAGTCGCGGGGCTTTGGTGTTTGGCCCCTGATGGCAAGGTATACACCTTGGCATCACGTTGTGTCGTTTTAGCATCGGGAGGTGCAGGTATGCTTCATCTTGCGACAACAAATCCGCCTGTTTCGACTGGAGATGGTGTGGCTATGGCGCATAGGGTAGGAGCAGATATTTCCGATATGGAATTTATTCAATTCCACCCAACAGCATTAGCAATAGATTCTCAACATCCATTCTTAATTACCGAGGCTATGAGAGGACATGGTGCGATTTTATTGACCCGTTCCGAATACAAAGAATGGAAACATACTGATGGTTTCCCCTCTGATTTTTCTTACATGAATCGATATTCAACTAAGGGTTCATTGGATACTCGAGATGTGGTAGCAAGGGCGACTGATACAGAATTAAAGAAAAGTGGAGATTCACATGTGCTTTTGGTAACAGAACACCTAGATGTACAGGAGATCCGTGAAGAGTTTCCAACGATTGCTAACAAGTTGGCTGAATATGGAATCGACTTGGGGCCTGATCCGATTCCTGTACGTCCCGCTGCACACTATCTTGTTGGAGGAGTGAAGGTCGATGAAAAAGGAAGAGCACTCCATGAAAATAATGCTCTACCAGGATTATATTCGATTGGAGAAGTTGCTAGAACTGGACTTCATGGGGCGAATCGCCTCGCTTCAAATTCGTTACTTGAGGCAGTGGTTTATTCGGAGAGGGCCGCTGCCGATATTATCTCAAGATATGAAGACAATTTACTTCCAGACATCGTCGATAACATTGCATATTGGAGAGGTGAAGACCTCGAAGAATTGTCCGATCATGGAGCGCTACAAAATGATTTATTGTCTGTTAGAACAATGATGACCAACGATGTTGGCTTGGTTAAGTCTGATTCTAGATTGTACAGAGCTAGAGATAAGATTGCAAAAATTAGAGCAGATGTCGTTCCAATATGGCATGCAAATAAACCGACCCAAGCGATGGTAGAATTACGCAATCTAATAATTTGTGCCGAATTGGTAATCGAAGCCTCGATTGCTAGGAGAGAGAACGTTGGCCTCCACTACAATGTTGATTGCGAGTAATTACGCAAATTCACCGGATCTCTCCACACCTTTTACCAATGCATAGAGTGACTGATTAACCGGTGTTGGGATACCAAGCGACTCCCCTCTCTCTACAATAGCGCCACAAAGTGAATCGATTTCTGTGGCGCGTCCAGCCATCAGATCTTGTAACATTGAGCATCGATTTTCAGATGTTGCTTCAACCACCTTTCGAAGATGTTCTTCCAAATCTAAATCTCCTAAATCGACTCCAGATGCTCTGGCTATGGCTGCTGCTTCTAGCATGGCAGACATCGCTTGTTGCCATAGTTCAGGCACCTCAATAAGAGCTCCATTCCTAACTCCCGCTATAGCGCATACAGGATTAATTGCAACATTCAACAGCAGTTTATTCCAAACAATATTTTGTACATTATCACTCCATATTGGATTGAGATTGGAATACTCAAAAACCTGCAATAATTCTTTGGCTAATTCTGGGATTTCTCCTTCATCGAGACTTCCCATCTGGATATTACCACGACCAACCCAATGGACCCCTGATTCTCCGTCTTTCCATGCACCGTGGGTAATGGCACCACCAAGGGTTCTTTGTCGGCCCAAACGATGTGCCAAAATCTCTGAATGACCTAATCCATTCTGTAGGCTGATTGCTAATCCAATAGGAGTTAGGGTTTCTTCTGCTATCTGAGCTAAAACTGAAGTTGACGAGGCTTTACCACAAATTATCGCAATATCACAAGTATTCCGAATATCTTCAGGAATTGGCCCACTCTGACTATCAATTACACTAAACCGATCAGGAGGTATCATCTCTATCGTGCCTTCAGGGGTGTGAAGAATCAAACCAATCATTTCGAGATTGCTTGCGGCTTGACCACGAGATACTGCAACTAGATCTGTATCGGTATCGGAAAGTGCACCGAGAATAACTCCGCCGATTGAACCTACTCCTAGAACTGCGATTCGCATCTACTCACACCCATCAACTGGACAACGAGCAGCTAGATTGACGGTTATTTCACCATCCTCTACAGTAAACCAAACTGAACGATACAAATTGGT
>CETU01008504.1_pt1 | contig 12024 bp, 9 predicted proteins | sample 356531 | NCBI WGS metagenome assembly CETU01 (sample SAMEA2623488, study PRJEB7988) | marine metagenome | isolation source: saline water (ENVO:00002010), including
CTACCTAGAGTATCATTGTCTGCAGCCATAGTCCTCTCACCTTGAAGAACATGAATCTCAACGGCTGGTTGATTGTCTGCCGCTGTAGAGAAAATCTTAGATTTGTTAGTAGGAATAGTCGTGTTTCTATCAATTAATGGTGTCAAAACTGCACCCTCTGTCTCAATACCTAATGTCAAAGGAGTAACGTCCAATAAGACAATATCTTTGACATCACCTGCAAGAACGCCTGCTTGGATAGCTGCACCCATTGCTACACATTGCATTGGATCAACACCTCGCTCTGCCTTACGTCCTACAAATTTCTCGAAAGCCTCTTGGACTACTGGCATTCTAGTTGGACCACCAACAAGAATTACTTTATCGACTTCACCTGGTTTCATTTTAGCATCTTTGAATGCTTGTTTGATTGGTTTTTCACAGCGTGATACTACTTTACCGACTATTTCTTCTAACTTGGCTCTTGTAAGATCGTGCTCAAGATGTTTAGGTCCACTAGAATCTGACCATATGTAAGGTAAATTAATAGTAGATTTCAAGGTATTACTCAATTCAATTTTAGCTTTTTCAGCAGCATCTCTAAGTCTTTGTGTTGCAGCTTGGTCCTCACGTAAATCAATGCCATTATCTTCTTTGAAAATATCTGCTAAATAATCTACTATTGCATCATCCATATCTGTGCCACCTAGTTTATTATCGCCAGAAGTTGAGATTACATCAAAAACTCCGTCATCCATCTCCATTATAGTGACATCAAAAGTACCGCCACCTAGGTCAAGAACTGCTACAGTATATTCACCCTCTTTATCAAGACCATAAGCTAAAGCTGCTGCTGTTGGTTCATTAATAATACGCTCAACTTTTAGACCTGCAATCTTTCCAGCATCTATTGTTGATTGCCTTTGACCATCATTGAAATAAGCTGGAACAGTTATGACTGCTTTCTCAATATCCACCCCTAAATGAGCCTCAGCATCGGCCTTAATTTTCTGCAAAATCATTGCTGAAATCTCTTCTGGCGAATACTTCTTTTTCTTTATAGTGACACGATGTTTAGTACCCATGTGCCTCTTAATTCTCATTACTGTATTTTGAGGGTTAAGAACCGCTTGCCTCTTAGCTGGATCGCCAACTATACGGTCTCCATCCTTAGTAAATGCCACTACTGATGGAAACATTTTTCCACCAAAAGTAGAACCTTCTGCTGAAGGTATAATTACTGGCCTTCCACCTTCTAAATGCGCAGCTTCAGAATTTGTTGTACCCAGATCTATCCCAATTATTACTTCTTTACCCATTTTACTCACCTTTCTCTTCTTTGTTTTCTTTTTCAGCTTCTTTTGATACTACTACTTTTGCAGGGCGAAGCAACTCACCTTCCAAAAGATATCCAGATTGAATAACATCAACTATTGTGTTTGGTTTGACTTTCTCACTCTCAACACTGGTTAATGCCTCATGTAATCTAAAATCAAACTGCTCATTGATGGGGTTAAAACGTTCAACTTTCATATTACTCATAAAAGACGTAATCATCTTTTGAATTTCTTTCATCCCATCTGTTGAACTCTTTAAGTCTGGATAATCATAATTGACTGCCGTCTCCATAGTATCTATTATTTCCAAAAATAATGAAAATACTTCTCCTTTGGTTCTAAGAACTTGATGCTCTTTATCTCTATCTAGGCGTTTACGAAAGTTATCAAAATCTGCAACAGCCCTTAGAAATTTCTCATTTGATTCTTCAATTTCTTCTTTTAACTGCGCAATTTCTTGTTCAGGAGTTAAATCTGTAGATTGGTCTTGATTCTCCTCTTTAGAACCCTTTTTTGTTTTTGTTGACATCAGTTATGAACCTGAGGTTGTTAACCTCTAATTAAAAGGAAAAGCACTCTATATATAATTTCTCAATTACTTAAGGCCAAATTTTTCTCGAACCTCTGCTACTCTTTTCCTATAGGCTTTAGGAAGCTGGTAACGCGCAATTTGCTCAACCTCCGTCCACCTTTTCTGAAATTCCTTCTTGGAATTAGTAGAAACTATCTCTTCAAAAAGATCCATATAATATTTAGTCAACCAGAGATAATATGCAGAGAAAGAAAAAATGATTAAACCAAATATTAGAACCCAGATATCATAATCTCCAAGAAAATCTAAGATGGTTGTTGGTGCAAGAGAAGAATCTGAATACCACTGCCCCATTGTTCCCAAGAAAATCATAAACGCGCTCAAGATAGTCCCAACAAGACTGACTGCGAGCATATGCTCTTGCAAAAAAGCGTCAAACTGTTTTCTCAAATCTCCTGCCATAAGGCTATTCACAAATGGTTAAGTATAAAGATTACGGAAAAAACAATAATATATCCTGCTGTGCCATGAACATATGATGAAACTTGCTAGTCGAATGGATTTGTTGGGCAGTGAAACGGCCTTCGCAGTCTCTGCTGAAGCTGCAACTTTAGCTTCTAAAGGCGTAAAAATCTATCCTTTCCATCTTGGAGACATTAATCTCCCAACTCCACCTAGTGTTGTCTCTGCAGCAAATGAGGCAATAAAACAAGGCAAAACTGGTTACTGTCCAGCGCCAGGAATACCTGAACTAAGGAAAGCCTTGGCAAAAGATGTTGGCGACGCAAGAGGTCTTAGCTACGATATAGAGAATGTGTCTATCCAACCGGGCGGTAAACCCAGTATTGGAAAATACATTGCTGCAATGATGGAAAAAGGAGATATTGTACTATATCCAAATCCAGGTTATCCTATTTATGAATCTCAAATTGAATTTTACAACGGTGTTGCTCATCCATATGGATACATCAATACAGATAGTGGACTAAGATTAGATTTTGAAGCAATCAAAGACGGGATCAAGAAAGGTGCTAAACATATATTTTACAATAATTACAACAATCCTACTGGAGCTTCCTCACCAGATAACGAAATTAAACATTTAGCTGAATTGGTGATAGATAATGACATGTTCTTGATATCTGATGATGCCTATTTTGACACATTATATGATGGGGAACCAAAATCAATAGCTAGCTTACCTGGAATGTACGAGAGAACATTAACAATGTACACCTTTTCAAAGAAATTTGCTATGACTGGATGGAGATTGGGTGGAGCAATTGGGCCAAAAAATATAATCGAACAAATTAATCGCTTAAATGTTAACATGGAATCATGTACAACACATTTCATACAACATGCGGGTGTTGCTGGTCTTAAAGCTGAAAAAAGTGAAACTCAAATAATCCTAGATGAATTAAAAGGCAGAAGAGATGTCCTAGTAGAAATCTTGAATAGTATAGATGGTATTGAAGCCCACACACCTGAAGCTGGATTCTATGTTTTTCCAAAAGTAACGGGTTTGATGGGCCAAATAAACTTTAGCGACCCTGAAGAATTTAGAAAAGCTGTATTGAATGAGACTGGAGTAAGCTTCTGTGGAAGACACCACTTTGGTAGACCTTTAGATAATGAGGGAGATTTTTACATCAGACTAGCTTTTTCGGGCATAAACAAGGATGATTTAGAAGAAGGAATGCAACAATTTAAAGCATGGATTGAAACTAGGAGGAAATAATGGCTCAAGCAATGTTTGGAGCGGGATGCTTCTGGGGTGTTGAATATAACTTCTCCAAAGTCAAAGGTGTGAATGATGTTGTCTCTGGATATAGTGGTGGTAAAACCCAAAATCCAACCTATGAACAAGTTTGCAGTAATTCTACAGATCATGCTGAAGTAGTCTTAATTGATTATGATGCAAACGTAGTATCTTATGACACATTACTAAATGTATTCTGGGAAAAGCATGACCCTACTACCTTGAATCGACAAGGTCCTGACGTTGGTACTCAATATCGATCTGCGATATTTTACTTTACAGAAGTTCAGAAAGAAATTGCAAGAAAATCTTTGGAGTATCGCCAAAATAAATTAGGGGACAGAAAGATAGTTACTGAAATAACTGAAGCTAAAGAGTTTTGGAAAGCTGAAGAATATCATCAAAAATATTTTGAGAAACACGGTCGCCATTAGCCAAGTGCTACATCTAAAACCATCATTATAGTAAAACCGAACATAACTCCCATAGTGGCTATGTCTCCATTCTTACCTCTGTGAGCTTCAGGAATTAACTCTTCTACAACTACAAAAATCATTGCACCTGCTGCAAAAGCTAAGGCATAAGGTAGTACTGGGCTCATGTAAACTACAACTGCAGCACCTACGATTGCAGAGAGAGGTTCTACTAATGCAGATAATTGACCCCACCAAAAACTTTCCTTCCTAGACAAACCTTCTCGGCGTAGTGGAACTGATACAGCCGCACCCTCCGGAAAATTCTGAATACCTATGCCTATTGCAAGAGCCATTGCTGCACCCAGACTATCTCCTGTTGCCGCTGCACCAAAAGCTACACCTATTGCCAAACCCTCTGGAATATTGTGTAAAGTTATCGATGAAATGAGAAGCATACTTCTGTGCCATGTTGTCTTAACACCTTCAACTTCCTCTGGAGGTGCTCCAGGATGAAGATGTGGGAGATAAATATCTATCAAACGCATACATACGCCCCCTAAAACAAAACCGAAAGCTGCTGGAAGGACTTTCGAAAGACCCTCACCACTAGTCTGATCTATTGCTGGCCCTAACAAACCAAAACAACTTGCTGCAATCATTACACCTGCTGCAAAACCTAACATCCCATCCAAGACTTTTCTATCAATTTCTTTAGAAAGAAAAACTAAACCTGCACCTGCTGCAGTCATCCCCCATGTGAAAAGACCGGCACCGAATGCCTGCATTATTGGACTCCAATCCTCAAAGAAATCAAACATTAATAAACTACTAAATGGAACATTATTTAGTGTTTTCTAAGCTCTCTGGAGATTGTGTATTGACCATTCGAACTCCAAAATAAATCAATGTAAAACTAAAAAACTGTATCCAATGAAGTTCTTCATTTATCCAAAGCCAACTAGAAAGAATACCAAAAATTGGAACTATATTGATGAAACTTGAAGCTCGATTAGAACCAATTATTTCAATACCTATTGCAAAAAACACATATGAAAGTGCAGTAGATAGAATACCAAGGTAACCTATCAAGAGCCACTCATCTGTAGTCCAACTTCTATTCCAGGGAGATTCAGATAGAACAAATGGAATAAACATAATCCATCCTATCAAAGAAACCCAGGAAATCAAAGAAAGTGAACTAAGACTTTTTTCTCCATTTACAAGAAAATAACGTCTCATCATAACGTTATAAATTGCATATGAAAAAGCACCAAACATGATGAGACTGTTTCCAATCAACCTTTCTTCAAGAGGAATACTAACATTAGGAGAAGCAACGAAAATCATCAAAACGCCCGAGAAACTCAACAGAATGCCAACTAGTCCTTTTGAAGAAAAATTATGTGATAGAACAAAAACAGACAATATTGCCACAAATATTGGATTAAAACCAATGACTAAGGACGCATCAGAAGCTGCAGTTCTTTGCATCCCATACATGTACCCAATTTGATAGAGAAATACTGAAGTCACTGCCATTAATGCCAATGGCCTCCAATCACTCTGCTTTGGAACAATGTGTCCTTCCCTATACCACATCCAAATAAACAAAACTGGAAGTGCAAAAGTGTACCTCAAAAACATAACTGTAAATGGAAGTTCTACCAAATCTGTAGCTAAAATTCTACCCACTGGCCAAGCTAAACCCCATAATGCAGATACAGCAAGCATCATTAGATTAGTAATGAGAAGTTTACGTGGGCTGATTTTCTGCATTACTCTTTGGTGCCCAAGAAATATTTGTTTATGTGCGGATCATTCAAAATATCTGTAGCATCCCCTGTATGGACGACCTCTCCATTTGATAGAATGTAACCTCTATCTGACCTAGCCAATGATAACCGTGCATTTTGTTCAACTATCAAAACTGTAATTCCAACCTCTCTCAAAGCATCAATTCTTTCTATAATTTGCTGCTGGTAGAGAGGACTTAAGGCTGCAGTAGGCTCATCGAGCAATAAAAAATCCGGTTTACTTATCAAAGCTCTGCTTATTGCCAACATTTGCCTTTCACCGCCTGATAAAGACGCGGCAAGATCATGGGTTCTATGCTTAAGATCTGGAAACATTTCCAAGGCTGCTGAGATTCTTTCATTCAATAAACTTGTAGATAATGAATTACCACCCATTTGGAGATTTTCTTCTACTGAAAGTGAAGGAAATACATTGTCAACTTGTGGAACGTATGCAATACCTCGAGTAGCCAACTGATCAGTTCTCCAGCCAGAAACATCAAGGCCTTTGTGCTTAACAGTTCCGCTATAATATGTAGCTATTCCGAAAATAATCTTAATTAATGTAGATTTTCCGCAACCATTGGGACCTATTATTGTAACAAATTCGCCCTCATCTATATGAATATCTATACCGTGTATTATTTGTACAGAACCATATCCTCCTTTAACGTCTTTAACGTCAAGCCATCTACTCATTTACCCTCCTCAGCTAATTTTTCCCATTCCCAGTCACCCGAGGCGCCCAAATATGCTGATATCACCTCTTTACTACCTTGCACTTCATCAGGAGAGCCTTCCATCAGTATTTCACCTTCATTCATGACAACAATACGATCTACACCTTGACGCAAGATAAAATCCATGTTATGTTCTATGATTAACACAGATATTCCCGTTTCATCTACAATTGTTCTAAGGTTGTTAAAAATCTTCATTGCCAAAGGCCCTGCAACACCTGCAACAGGTTCATCAAGGAGTAAAAGTTTAGGATCTCCCATCATTGAACGACCAATATCTACTAATTTACTTTGACCACCAGACAATTCACTGGCAAGATTATGTGCCATGTGTGGTACTTCTAGTTGATCTAGTGTATCATATGCTTTAGATAAACGAGATACTTCTGGGCTATTTTCTCTTCCTTGAATAATTGCATCCCAGAAACTTGGTTTGAATTGTTGTCTAGGTGGAACAAGAAGATTCTCAATCACAGTCATGTCACGCCAGAGACGAGTATGCTGAAATGTGCGAGTCATCCCTAGTTGCTGGATCTCATCAGGCCTCATATTCGAGATATCTGTACCAAAAGCTTCTATTTTCCCTGACGTTTGATTCAATAGTCCACTTATACAATTGAAGGTTGTAGACTTGCCGCATCCATTTGGACCAATAAGGCCCACGAATTCACCCTCCTTAATTTCAAAAGAGACGTCCTTAACTGCAACAAGACCACCAAATTCCATACGAAGATTATCTACTTTCATGACACTACTCATCTTGAATTTCCTCCTCTTTAGCAAAAGATTCATCAATATTTGGTATTGCAGCTATTGCATGTTCAGAAGATTGACCAACGGGGTTTGGACGTTCCGGCCTATATGGAACTTCTGGCAATAAGCCCTTAGCATTGAATTTTAAAGACAACATAATCAAGAGACCTATTAGCATAAGTTTGACATAAGCCATTTCAGTTTTAACACCGCCAAAGATATCTGGGAAGACTAAATCTATTGAACGTTGATCAAAAACTAAGCCACATGCAATGAAAATAAAAGAAAACCAAAACATAGTCTCTGCAAATGCATTCTTTCTAAGCAAATTACCAATAAATGCCAAAATGAAAAAAATGCTGGCTACTTCGAAAGGACTTTCAACTAGCCAAACAAAAATGTCATCTATAAATTCTGCTAAACCTGCAAGAGGTAGGCTTGAGCTACCTTGAGCTGCCACTAACACATTAAAGAAGAATTCAGTCAAAGCAATAATCATTGCACCAATCAACATTCCTCTATTGTTTGCTGCACCACCTATTATGAAAGCCGCCCACACCAAAAATGTTGACTTTGCTGGGGACATAAAACTAGGTTGGAAACCACTTAAATTCCAAGCCCACAATGCACCAGCGAAAGCTGCAATAGCTGCTCCAATAGCAAGACTAGCGGCTTTATGTGTCAATACATCATGCCCATGATGTTGTGCAACTTCTTCATCCTCTCGTATAGCTCTAAGTATTCTCCCCCAGGGTGATTTAAACAACATATCCAATACTTTCCAAGTGACTGCGACAGCGACTAGCCCAATAACTGCTAGAACCATAAGGTAGGGTGCTGCCTGTTCTAATCCCATTAAATCACCAATTAGAGAAGCTGCACTACTTATCTCTGAATCACTTGCACATGCAATAGGAGAGAGCTTCTCACCAGAGTCTGATAATGGAGGATTTGAACCACAAAACCACCACTCCTTGAACGGTAAAGAATATCTTTGAACTCCAATAGCTGATTCATTACCTCCAGCTCGCATTAGTGGCTCACCCATAAGTAATATTCGAACTATTTCACCAAGTGAAATAGTAATTATTGCAAAATAATCACTGCGAAGTCTAGCTGTTGGGTAAGAAAGAAGCCAACCAAATGTAGCGCCAACAATCATGGCAACAATAATTGCTGGCAGAATGGGCCAATCATATCCATAAAGGTCGCTTGGTGCAGTCAAAATTCCTACAATAATGGCTCCAACTGATGCAAAAAATATTACACCAAAATTTAGAAGGCCAGTCATACCTGTATGAAGATTCAAAGAATACGCTAAAAGTAAAAATATAGAAAAAGTCACAATGTAATTAGAAAGTTGCATTACTTTTGTATAATAGGTAACTGAAGGCAACCAAAGTACGATAATCACTAATAAAGAAAAAAGAACCCAAAACTTTGCTTTAGAACCTGATTCTGACTCAGCCCCATATCTTGCATCTACCTTCTGATAAAAATTAGAACTTAAGTCTCTAAGCCTTCCAGTATAATGAGAAACTTTAGAACTTATTAACATGTTTAAACTGTCTACATATTTATTAGAACCCGAAAATTGGCTAGATAATGTTTCATGCAATTTGAAAAAGAATCCATTTACCCTCATGAATACCTTATCAATGGTATCTGCAAAACGTGTTTTTGGTTTGACTAGCATGTCATAATATTTATCATTAACAATAAGATATGACTCATATAATGCAAAGAAATAAATCAATAAAGGCAAGAAAGGCCACAATATATCGCCCAAGAAACCTAACACACCAAGAATAATCTGCTCATTATGTACTAAATTAAGCCAAGCTTCATGCATAGAAGGATCTAACCCCTCTGGTGCTGAAGTTACACTTTCTCCGACAAATGAATTACTCCTCATAAAAGATGTTGATTTACCAAAGATATAAGACACCAGAGTTATCGTCAGAATAGAAGTTCCTCGAGCATTTCGTTTCTGGTGGAAATGATGGGCGCCAACCCAACCAAATAATACTCCAAGCAAGGCTGAAAGGTGCTTATTAGGCTCATTTTTAGATTCCGCTCTCTTGCGTAAGCGCTCAATTTTCCATTTATTATATGCATGCCCTATTCCTTGGGGCATTATAAGTAAAATAGCGATAATCATGGCATAAGGCATTACTCCCCCTAATGCGAAATAATTAGTTCTTTCCAGAGGATTGCCAATACCTGCAAGGATAGGCTCTGAAATTGCCCTTACAAAACCTATGATAATTGATGCACCAATAGCACCAGGTACTGAACCAATAGTACCTAAAACAATGACTGCAAACGCCGGAAGTAGCAGAGTGAATGCTGTCTGAGGATTAAATAGAACTGTCAGTCCAAAAACAGCCCCGCCAATGCCTGAAATACCTGCTGAAAGAAATGCACTTGTAGTATGGACCCTACCTACATTTATGCCACTACTAGCTGCTAAATCTGGATTGTCAGCTACAGCTCTCATTCTACGGCCCAAACGTGTATGTGTTAGAAGAAGAAAAAGTGAAAATACTGAAATGAAAACAACTATTGGAAGAAAGGCATCGTTATATGCGTAATTCGTAGTACTATCTTCAAATGTAGGCCAAATAGATTCTCCTAAATCAAATTGTACCATTTTTGTTGAGAATTCCCAGCCTTGTCCCCCAACAGTCCAATCGGCATCAGGGATTAAGCGCTTTGAATTGGCGCCAAATCTAAGATAAACAAGTGCCCTCAATATCATCGCTACACCAAGTGAAGCGATCATCATCACGTCTGATGAAGACTTACGGTCCCTAAATCCCTTAAAAACAAGTCTGTCAATGATGACTCCTGCAATACCTGTTAAAATAAATGCGAAGAATAAAACATAAAGAAATAGTGACCAAACGAGCTTGCCATCTGCCGGAGCCTCACTTAACGGAAAGAGCCAGTCTGTCCACATAAAGGCAATGCCGACATACATACCCAACATGAAATATTCACTTTGAGCAAAATTACCATAACGTTGGACACTGTAAGTTAGTGTACAGCCAACTGCAATTGCTAAGTAAGTAGAAGACCAAGTTAGTGTTGAAACAAATAATGTACCTGTGTCAAATGTTACAAAAGCTATTAGATTCAAACCTGAAAGAAGTATATGAAGTGAGAGTAATACATGAAGAAGAAGAAATATGGGTGAAGCAAACATCAGAACTGTTCTAAGATTAGAAACTGGAAGATCATCAAAAACAATTTTGACTAAACCAAACCCCATCGAAATCAATTGAAGTGTCTGAAGAAGCCACACAAAATCACTGGGTAAACTGTCCAACAGAACAAAATCTACAAAATTAAGTAAGCCTAACTTAAACAATAAACCTAAACAAGAATCAAAAATTAAAACCGAGACAACTAATAATCTCTTAGATAACCTTGACAGAGATGCCCAATACACACTAAGACTTTGTACAATCATTTATTCATTGCTCCAAGAAAGAAATCTAACAAAAGCCGACAAGGCCTATAGGCGAACAGTGACGCCACAGCAGGTCCAAGGACCTACTGCAGCGCGCTTTCCGTCAACTAATGTTGATTGATTAAGCAGACTTAACGCCGTCTGCTACTGTCCAATATTTTCCACAAGTATAGCCACCTGCACCATCATAGGTACAAATGTCATATCCTGCTCCACCAACATCTCCATTATCTAGGAAAGTGATGTCACCGGAAGCTCCTCCATAGCCAGTTCCTGTGGATTTGATGTTATCATTGATTGCTCCAGCTTTTGTAGCTGCTTCACCAATGATCATGGTTGCGTCGTATGCTGTCAAAACATAAGTTTTGATACTGCCTACTTCCTCTGCATTTGCATCATATCTAGCCTCGAAGTCTCCGCTTGTGACTCCAGCTTTAGGTGCAGATACAGTCATTCCTGTAGCCCATGTATTATCACTGGTCTTTTCATACAAACCAACGCCTGCTGGACCATCACCTGCAAATATCTTGCCTGTGAAATTAGCCTCATTCAAGGCTTCTAGTAATCCTGCTGCATCTGTGATGTATGATGAAAGATAGACTGCTTCACAGTCATCACCCATAGCTGCAACGATTCCTTTGAAATCTGTTGTCTTTTCTTCATATCCTTGCTTACCAGTGCTACAAAGAGTATTCTTAGAACTATTAGTCCAAGCATCTGCAACTGCATCTGCCAATCCGGAGCCGTAGTCATTAGTCATGTGAAGAATAGATAGGTTTCCAGTAACTCCTGCATCAGCCATCATAGCTGCGCCTGCTGGACCTTGAATAGCATCACTAGGTACTACTCTGTAGAAAAGTGGGTAAGCTGTAGCATCGCTAAGACCTGGATTGGTACTAGCGTAGGAAATCATTGGAATTCCAGCTTCAGAAAGTTTTGCGTTAGCTGCCATTGAAGCACCTGAACATGCAGCTCCTGTAACTGCAACTACACCAGAGTCAATTAGAGTTTGAGCAGCTGGACCTGCGACGGCACCGTCACATCCAGAATCTACTTCGACAAGCTCAAAATTGTAGTCTGTATATTTAGCATTGAGATCTTTAATAGCCTCATTTGCACCCCAGCTGAAACCAGCTGCATCAGGTTCTAGTGGACCCGTTAAAGGGTTCATAAAACCGATTTTTACTGTCGTTTTGTCGTCTTCCTCATCTACGCAGCCAGTGAAGGCACTAACTAC
>CETU01092459.1_pt1 | contig 12005 bp, 11 predicted proteins | sample 356531 | NCBI WGS metagenome assembly CETU01 (sample SAMEA2623488, study PRJEB7988) | marine metagenome | isolation source: saline water (ENVO:00002010), including
TTGCTGGTAAAAGTTTGTTGCACTTTGCTCAAGATTTTTAATTTGAAATACAGCTTCCTTAGAATTATCAACAAATAAGTAAGAGACATCTTTTCCACATGATACCAATAGAATAGAAGTAAATAGAATTGAAAAATATTTAAACATGCATTCTCCCTAGTTTCTTAATGGCTTACCTTTTTTTAGCATAAAGCCAATTCTGTCAACAGTTTTCTGCTCACCGCACAAACTTACAAAAACTTCTCTTTCAATGTCAAGAAGGTACTGCTCTGTAACGGGGCTCATCGGCCCTCCTTTAGATCCACCCGTTAAGACATAGCCAAGTTTTTCAGCAATAAGAGCATCATGTTCAGAAATTTTACCCGCCTTAACAAATCCTTTTATGGAGCTTTTGATAACAAGACGACCACTACCTCCAGGTAGCTTGTATGACTGCTCTTCAGGTGGAGAGTAAGATTCTGACATATTAATCACCTCTTGTTTTGCAGTGTATAGAATATGCTCTCGATTGTAGACCGTAATATCTTTATCGACAAGATAACCGTATAACCTTGAATGTTCAGCAGATGTTCCAACTTTTGCAAAACCTATCGTCTCAAATGCTTTTTGAACTACAGGAAAAGCCCCTGGCATTGCGGATTTCATTTTAGAACTTAACTTATCAATCATTCTAAGATTTCCTCCAGCACCAGGTATCAATCCAACGCCAACTTCAACCAATCCAATATATGATTCAGCTGCAGCAACAATTTTATCACAGGCACCAATTGTCTCAAATCCTCCTCCAAGTACTAATCCATAAGGAGCTGCAACTACAGGAAATTTAGAAAATCTAATTTTCTGCATAACATTTTGCATTAATCGAGTCACGCCTTCAATAGAGTCCCAGTCCTTTCTGTCAGCCATACTGAGGATCATTGTTAAATTAGCTCCAGCACAAAAATTTGAACCATCCCCTGAAATCACTAATCCCTTATAATTATTTTCCTGAACCCAGTCAAGTGCCCAGTCAATCGTTTGAAGAATTGACCCATCTATAGGATTAAGTTCTTTTTTAAGAACCGAATGAAACTCAACTCCTGCAACTCCATCTCCAAGATCAACTACTGATGCTGACCAATCTTTTTTAATTAAACTATCTTTCTTTTTAAAAACATCAAATGTTATTTTCTTTTCATCTGAAGGCAATACTTCGTATTTATCAGATGAAATACTGTAGAAGAGCTTATCTCCATCTACATGTTTATAGAATGAGGAATTGCCATTAGATAGCATACGAACTACCCAATCTGGAATAGTTTTACCCTCAGTTTTCATTCTATCAACACAATACTGGACACCTAGCGCATCCCAAACCTCAAAAGGTCCTAGCTCCCAGCCAAAACCCCACTTCATTGCATTATCAATACTAACAATGTCATCTGATATTTCACCAGCAAGAGAAGATGCATATAACATCGTTGCAGATACAGAGTTCCATAGAAAGTCTGCACAAGCATCATCGCACAACATTAAGCTTTTTAACCTAACTTCTAACTCAGTGCTTTCTTTTGCGATTCTAATTGAAGGATATCTTTTCTTATTCATTTGCGAATATTCCATACTTTTGAAATCAATTGAATGAATTACGCCTTTATCTATCTTCTTGTAAAAACCTTGACCAGTTTTTTGACCAAGCCATTTATTTTCTATCATCTTCCTGACAAATTCTGGCATATTAAACTTTTCTCTTTCAGGGTCGTTTTCACATTTGTCAAATGCCGTTTGTGCAACGAATGCCAATGTATCAAGACCTACGATATCTGCTGTTCGAAATGTACCACTTTTTGGGCGACCTACAAGGGTGCCTGTCCAAGCATCGACGTCTTCAACAGAAAGATTGGAATTGTATGCCTCTTGAAGACATACCATCATACCATATGTCCCTATCCTATTTGCTATAAAATTAGGAGTATCTTTTGCCATTACAACACCCTTACCAAGCACATCAGTCATAAATTTTTTCATAAAAGAAACAGTATCAGAAGAATTCGAATCTGAAGTAACAAACTCAACCAACTTCATATATCTAGGTGGATTAAAGAAATGAGTTATAAAAAAACGTTCCTTAAAAGAGTCAGACATTGATGAGGTTAGGTCAGATAACAATAAACCGGATGTATTTGATGTAACCACAGCGTTTTCAGATAGATGAGGTTCAATTTTCGAATACAAACCTGTTTTCCATTCTAATTTTTCAGCAATAACCTCAATTACCCAATCACAATCTTTAAGCAATTCTACTTCGTCAAATGTAGCCATTTTAATTTTTTCCGCTGTTTTGATATTGTAATAAGGACTAGGCTTAAGTGATTTTGTTGACTCTAAGCCTTTTTTAACAGTGTCCGTATCTAAGTCAAATGCAATAACATCTAATCCAACATTATTTAAATGAGCAGCAATTTGTCCGCCCATAACACCGGCACCCAACACTCCTACTTTTTTAATTTCCATTATTTACTCCTCTCAATTATTGTTGCGATACCTTGACCAGTTCCAATACACATTGTAGCAAGACCATATTTAGCATCTTTTTGCCTCATCGTATTCATCAAGGTTGTTATTATTCTACTACCAGAACATCCAAGAGGGTGCCCCAATGCAATAGCTCCGCCATTTAAATTTATCTTATTAAGGTCCCAGCCACCTTTCTTAATAACATAAAGAGATTGAGCTGCAAAAGCTTCGTTAAGCTCAATAACATCAATATCATCCATTGTTAAGCTAGCGTTGTTTAACGCTTTTTCAGTGGCAGGCAACGGACCAGAACCCATAATAGTCCAATCAACGCCAGCTACAGCTCTAGAAACAATTCTAAATTCGGGTTTAATATTTAAATCACTAATAAGATCTTCGCTTGCCAAAAGCATCATAGATGAGCCAATTGAAATAGGACTTGATGTTGCCGGAGTGATTGTACCATTAGCATCAAAAGCTGGATCCAATGATTTTATTTTTTCAACATCCGGTGTTCGAGGCCCCTCATCCTGGGTAACCAATTCACCATTAAAATCAATTGGCACAATTTCATTCTTAAATAAGCCCTTATCAATAGCACTAAGTGCTTTTTTATGAGAGTTTATAGAAAAGTCTTCTTGTTCTTGTCGTGTTATAGATAATTCAGATGCCAAGTTTTCAGCAGTCTCACCCATACCCATATAATATTCTTTCTCATAGAGCTCAGGATTAAAATCAGGATTAAATCCACCCATAGGAACGCCGAACATATCCTCAACACCACCAGCAACACCGCAGTCTATATCTCCACAATCTATAGCCTGACTAACTTGATGAACAGCATCCATTGATGAACCGCAAAATCTATTAACTACTTTACCAGCAGCCTCCTTGGGAATATTTGCCAGAATGGAAACGCCCCTTCCCATCAGCATGCCTTGAGAACCTTCAGGGAAAGCACATCCTACAACCACATCCTCTATTTTTTCAGATGATATTGATGAGTTTCTTTCAAGTAATACTTTAAGTGTTTTAGCACCTAAATCATCGGGCCTAATTCCAACCATCTTACCATTCTTCAAACCCATAGGGCTTCTAACAGCATCTACAATTATAGTTCTCTTTTTCATAATTATTCCTTTTAGTCTAAATAGTACTTTTTATATTTATCCAAATCTGAAAAAATTTGCTTCTTAAGATCTATCCTATCAATCTCATAGTTCAAATTACTCATCATTGAAACTATTGTATTCTTAAATTCTTTACCCGTATTGCTTGCAATATCATCTGCGTTTGACATTATGCTCAAGTAGTGGTTTGCAATAGATAATTTCAATACAGGCAAGATGTCTAGCTTCTTTTTTTCATCTGCCTGCAAATATCTTTTAGTGCATGTGTCAATAATTGATAACGATATTATCATATCGGAAAGTGGCTCTAATAACCATTGCTCGTTTTTCAAATCCTGACCGTATTTATTTATTAGATTGTTGAGCGTATTTATAGTAAGTGATCTGCAAAACTCAACCACATTGATTTCCTGTTTAATTGACTGATCAGAGACATGATTTTCAGGCAACCAATTTTCACCTCTATCAAGAATTGTTGACCTAATCGGAATATCTTCCAATAGAGCTTTTTTAAGAGACGCACCAGATACCAGCAGTCTATTAATTTCGTTTGTCCCTTCAAATATTCTATTGATACGCTCATCTCTATACATAGCGCAAATGGGATACTCTTCTATAAATCCAGCACCTCCATGAATCTGGACAGCTTCATCTACACAAAAAGCCAATGCTTCTGAACCTACAACTTTACATGCAGAAGCTTCAATCGCATGATCTTCAATTGCTTTCTGTACAATTTCAAAGTAATTATCTAATTTTTTATCAACATCTTTAAGAATATTATCAATAGAGCCGCATGTCATATAGTTTAGAGAGTCTGCCTCCCAACTTTTTACAACCATTTCAGCCATTTTTTTCTGCATCATAGAGAACTGAACAATTGGCCTTGAAAACTGCTCTCTTTCATTGGCAAATTCATATGCTTTATTTACGCAAATTTTTGCACCAGCGGCAGCACTCACTCCTAATTTATACCTTCCTGTATACAAGACATTAAAAGCAATCGCAGCGCCCTGACCAACTTTTCCAAGCATATTTTCGACTGGCACTTTACAGTTTTCAAAATATAAAGTCGTAGTTGAAGACCCTTTAATTCCCATCTTCTTCTCTTCTTCTCCTACACTCCATCCTTCACAATCCTTATCAACTATAAAGCCGGTATATTTTCCATTAACATTTGCAAATGTAACACACACCTCTGCCCATGATCCATTGGTTATGTAAATCTTTTGTCCATTTAATATATAATATTTACCATCTTCACTAAGGTGTGCTTTCATTTGACCAGATAGCGCATCTGATCCAGCTGACGGCTCAGTTAAAGCATAACATCCGATCCATTCTCCTGATGAAAGCTTTGGTAAATATTTCTGTTTCTGAGCTTCATTCCCATACCATGTTATAGGTAATGTTGCAATACCAGTATGCGCAGCCATAGTAACCATTAAGGAAACACTGCCGCCATAAGATAATATATCGCATACTATACATGAGGTGGTTTTATCTAAGCCTAAGCCTCCGTATTCCTCAGGGGTATCTATTCCTAAAAATCCCAATTCTCCCATTTGCCTGAACGTATCAGCAGTTAAATCTTTATTATACTTTTCTATATCTTGACTAATAGGATAAATTGTTTTTTGAGCAAATTCGAGAGCAGCTGATTCGAACATTTTTTGGTCCTCACTAAATTCTTCTCTAGTGAAAACCTTTCCCTTGCCAATGGGAACAATTAAGAACGCCCCACCTCTTCCTTTTAATTTATCATAATCTATTTCAAAAGAAGTCTTGTTATTCTCTAGCACATTTGATTCAGACATAATTACTCCTAACTTATTTTTTAATACCTTTTACTATAGTATCTACTGATTTTTTTAAATACTGTTTTGCAATTAAAGGATCTTCTTTAAACAAACAGAACCAATTTATACCCTGAAAAATTGACAAAAGTTCAATGGCTATAATTTTTGTATCAATTTTACGAAATTCGTTATTTCGAATACCTTTACTTAAAACAAGTTCAAATAACTTCAAAATTTTATCATATAAAATTTTTGATCTAGCATTTATTTCATCATCTTTATTAGCTAAGGCCCAAAATTCTATCTCTGCAAGGAATATGTGAGGTTTCTCATTAAATGTAGCATAAACCACATCGGCAAACCTCTGAAGTGTCATTGATGCCGTTTCTTGCGAACTTCCTCCTGAATAAAAATCTGGAAAACTGTATACTTCCCAATGATCTATTAAACTAATAAAAAGATCTTTCTTGCTACTATAATGATGATATATTGCACCTTTACTCAAACCTGATTCTCTAACTATATGAGCCATTGTTGTGTCTTTATAACCATTCTTTACAAACACATTAAATGCGGCTTCAAGAATTTTATTTTTAGTTGTTATAATTTTATCATTCATAAATTATCATACCGACCGGTCGGTTTAGTAATTTATGACATATAGTTTTTATAAAAAAATAAAAAAGTTAAGATCTAACTCGTATTATTCGCCCAGAATCTAATGTAATATTTATTGAGGCAAATTTATCGAAATTGTAGATATATCTGCATGTAGCGATTATAGTAACTCCATCATAATTAGCTTTTTTCTTGAGAATAGATTTCATTATTTTCAACTCATCCATTGTAAGATAACTATCTAAGTCATCAATAATTAAAACCTTAGAATCAGCTGCAATACCTGCAATCAAGCTAACAAGTCTTTTTTGACTACTTGATAATGAATACATATTTTTTTCAAGTAAATCGATGGCTCCAAACTTCCTAATCAACGCCTTAATTTCTTTCTTCTTTTTCTTAATAGCATCGTATCTCGATATATAGCTTTGAATATAATTTTCGACTGTTTTAAAGCTAAATGGCAATCCTGATATAAAACAAACTTCGTTTAAATATGATTTTTTATTTACGCTTTTAAGGTCCTCTCCTTCATAAAGAACCAATCCCTCATAAGCTACTTTATTATTTAAAATGTTCACAAAAAAGCTTTTGCCAGATGAAATTTTGCCAGCTATCATATAAATTGCACCCCTGTGAACTTCAAATTTGTTAATATTTAATTTAAAATCACCTTTTTGTGACTTTACTTTTTTCATCGAATATAATGAATGATCCATGATTATTTTTCCTTTAAACTTATTTTTATAAAATTATCTATTACTTTACTACCCTCATTTCTATCTAATACTCTAAAATTATCATCATCCATACCTTTTGTCCTGGCATCGTAATATGCATTCATTACTTCATAACTAAACTCTGGATGAAATTGAACGCCAAATACAAAATCAAAAAAAGAAACAGACTGAACACCAAACCTATTAGAGCATAATAAATTCATATTTTTAGGTAGCCGACTAACAACATCGTGGTGAGATTGATATACAAAAAAACTTTCCTCAAACCCTTCAAACAGTGGAGACGACAACCCCTCTTCTGTTAGAGAAACTTTTGAAGACCCAATCTCCCAGCCTTCTGGATTATCTGATACATCGGCTCCTAAAGCACTGCATATGATTTGATGACCAAAGCATATCCCAAGTATCGGAATTTTACTACTTACCGCTAAACGAATACGAGATTTAAGATTATCTATCCAGTCTAGTTTATCATATGCTGAGTATCTACTACCCATTATAATCCAAGCAGTGTTATTTTCTATTAATGGTTTTTCTCCAATGTAAGCCTTTACTATTTTAGTTGAAGAAACTTTATGGCGTATTATAGACTGAACCCAATCAGAGGAAACACCATGAACACTGGTTATCTCTTCCAATCCAGGCCCACATGCTATAATTTGAACTTTCAAAAGCTTGCCCAATCAATATCTCCTTAAAAATATCTAGCAAACTAAGAATTATAAAAATAATTTATTTGGATTCTTCTAAAAATCTCTCAACTTCAATTGCTGCCATACAGCCTGAACCAGCAGCAGTAATTGCCTGCCTATATACATGATCTTGAATATCTCCAGCTGCAAATACACCTTTGATTGAAGTCTCAGTAGAGTCTGGGCTAGTAAGTATGTAGCCAGAATCGTCCAAATCTAAAGACGATAAAAAGAGGTCCGAATTGGGCTTATGTCCAATTCCAAGAAAAACACCATCACATTTATAATCACGCTCATCACCTGTAACAGTATCTTTAATCCTCACAGATTCTAGCCCGTTTTTATTGGGGTCCCCCATCATTTCGATGATTGACGAATTCCACATAACATTAATTTTTTCATTTGAAAGAGCTCTATCTTGCATAATTTTAGAAGCCCTAAATGAATCACGTCTATGAACAAGAGTGACTTTAGAACAAAACTTTGTCAAATAAGTCGCTTCTTCCATAGCAGAATCTCCACCACCAACAACTAATACCTCTTTATCTTTAAAAAAGAAAGCATCACAAGTTGCACACGCAGAAACTCCATACCCCATTAATTTACTTTCTGACTCTAACCCTAGTAGTTTTGCTGAAGCGCCAGTAGCAATAATTATTGCGTCTGTCTTAAATTCATCATCTCCAACATAAACAGAAAAAGGTCTTGATTTTAAATCTACTTTATCTACATTTTTAAAAAATGTCTCAGCACCAAATCGCTGAGCCTGCTTTCTAAATGAATCCATAAGTTCTGGGCCAAGAATACCATCTGGAAATCCTGGGTAATTCTCAACATCTGTTGTGATTGTAAGCTGACCACCAGGCTGCATACCTTCAAAAACCAATGGAGATAAGTTTGCACGTGCAGCATATATTGCTGCAGTCAAACCAGCGGGGCCCGAACCTATTATTATTACTTTCTTAGTATCGCTCATTAATTATAATAAACCGTCAATTATTTTTGTAATTTCTTCTTTTGGAACAGCTCCAACTAGCTGCTGTTCAACCACTCCATTTTTAAAGAATAGTAAAGCCGGAATGCTTCTAATAGAATATTGCTGAGCAATTGAAGAAGCTTGGTCAACATTTACTTTTGCGATAACAGCTCTATCAGCATATTCTTCGGCTAATTCTTCTATAATTGGAGTCAACATTTTACAAGGACCGCACCACTCTGCCCAAAAATCAACTAATACAGGCTTATCTGATGTAATATAATCCTTAAAATTTTCATCATTTAAATCTATCGCATTGTTGGCCATTAATCGTATTCTCCTTTTTTAATGATAAATAACTATAGTAAATATATTTAGATTAATTTTTTTTATAAATTGAAAAATTAATTAATTATCAAATTTCCATATAACATTTAAATATTTCATTTCATATATAGGGTTCAATACATCTGATGTATCTAAAGGAAATTGATATGAATATTGATCTTGGAAAGTATTGTTTAAAAATTTATAAGAAATTATAAAATTTTTAAAGATTAATCCAATTTCGTAATTAAATAGAGTATAGTCAATTTGATTTGAGGATTCTGTTTCAACAAATGTACCATTACCTATTCTAAATCCATAGCTTTCATTAAATTTCAACTTGGATAAAGACAAGCCAGCATATGGCACATAAAGATTTATTGTAATATCAAATAATTTTTCAATCTGCTTTTTAAAAGTAAAATTTAAATCCATTGTTCTATATTTTCTAATAGGGCTAAAATCGGAATAATAAAGTCCATTTAATTTAAGTTCCACAATGTCTTTAGTTAAATCTGGACTCACCAATTTCATTCTACCTTTATTATAAAAAATTTGGATTTCCATAAAATCACCGGATTTTTCAAATGTATCATTATATGGACTAACTTGCTGCTCATCATCAGCTTGAATGATTAACTGATCGTCATTTAAAATATTTTCTTCTAACTGAACACTATAATTAGAAAGTTCAAATTGGAAATTTTTGTGTTCCCAAGCAATTTGTGAGAGTATATAGCTTTGCTTATAGAGTCTAAAATTATTATATGGCTCTTTTTGATCTTCAAGACTATTAAAGTCATAATCGTAAACATATTGACCATACATGTTATTGTAGCTGTAGAATTTTTTAATTCTAGCCATCCAAGATTTATAAAAAGTTTTATAATCAAAATTTATATCAGAATGTAGAATGGTTTCGTTCGAAATATTTGACTTTATACTTAATTCTAAATCATGTTTTATCAAAAACATATCATACTTTGATAGCAATCCTAATTCAATAGATATCAAGTCATTGTCGGAAGCAATTAAATCCTGGACATCATCACCTAATTCAAGATTCCAATCCTTTGAGATATAGTCATATTCAAAGTTAAAAAATGGTTTTAAATATCTGCTTTTTTTATACATATAATCAAAATCAAAGTCAACATACTCATAATCAATACTATTATTTAAGCTTTCATAATATTGAGAGTAGATTAAATTTGATAGATTTGCATAAATAGAATTTACATTTGTAACCAAGCTATATTCTAATCCTAAATTATTACTTTCTGTATAAAAGTCAGTTAGACTATTTTCCTTATTATAATGCTTAGTTAGCCTAAAAAAAGTCTCATTATTATTAGATGAACTTTTCTTTGAAAAATCAAAAAGTAAGTTTTGAACAACATATTCATCGATATTGACAAAGTCGCTCTCAAAATATGATGGATTCTTCCTTCCGTGAATGTTAAATAAAATATCACTTTGGTCTGATAATGAGTTTTTCACAAGGATATCGGTTTCTCTATAGGCATAATCACCTCTATTATATTTAAATTGAGAGACAATGGCTGAGCTATCTATAGTTCCAATAAAATTCATATCTGGCAGCATACGACCTATAGGAGCATTGTTTACTAAAGACCTCATTTTTATAGCCCCAACATTAAAAGTACCCTGCTGATACGGATTTATTCTATTTAAATATATATTATTATGTCCAATCGCATCCGTCTGAAAAATTATATAATCATTATTATGATTTTTTGAAAAAAATACTCCAAAAACAAATATTACAGACACTACTCTAATCATTTTTATCCATAGTGCTTTCAATTAATGAAAAAATATTATTAATTGCATCTGACTCGACTTGAAAATCTTTGCTTTTAGAGTCAAATAAGCTCTTTTCTAAAATAAAATAATCATCAGCAGAAATAGTTTTCTTATATTTCTTAAATATGTCATAAAACATATTTACTTCGCCCCTTTTTAATGCCTCTTCTTTCAAAGAATATGTTATTTTTTTTTCGTATGATGTAAGATTTGAAAATTTATTTAAAAAAATCATTGAGTACAAAAGATGACGATTCATATTCTTATTAAAATCATCCATTAGTAATAAATCTGCTATTTTAAAAGCTTTATAGATTGTAAAAATATACGATTGCTCTTTTTGACTGGGTATTGTCATTGAAAATGGAAATCTTAGAAACTCGCTTTTATACTCTTTATGAATAGATTTAATTAGTGCTTTATAATTACCTGTTTTAGAGAAATACGCTGAAACCTCCATCCATAAATTCTTGACATCTATGTCAAGTTTGGGTATTAATGTATTCGGATTGAACCCGTAAGTCAAATATCTATCGTCTTTAAATCTGTCAATATGCAATACATTTAAAACTAATTTTGACCTGTAGATATCTGTATCTGCTTTTACACAGATAATATCACCTTCATCGAATTTAGAATTATAATAATCAGCATTATTCCATATTTTAGCATTAATATTTCCAGATGAATCACTTAAAGAAAGATTTAAAAAGGGATCGCCATAACGCGTCTTTTTTTGATCTTTAAAATAGCAATGATAAACACCATAAATTCGATTGCCATCTTTTAAATTAGAGATTTTGCTCAGCTTGTTTATTTTCACTTTTTAATAGGTTTGACAAATAGCTGATGGACATGCTTAATAATTTTATAACCCTTTTTTCTAGCTATTTCATCTTGAAGCTCTTCAATTCTATCATCTACAAACTCAATAATATCACCAGTCTCTACACAAATCATGTGGTCATGGTGAGGACTGTCAAATTTAGATTCGTACTTAACTGAACCATCGCCAATATCGAGCTTACGAACAAAGTCATGATTAAGAAGCACATCAATTGTACGATATATAGTTGCTTTGGAGACTTTATTATTTTTTTTATTGACAGACATATGTATTTGATCGCAATCTCTATGTTCGTCTGAGCCAAAAACATCTTCTAAAACAGCTAATCTTTGAGATGTAAATCTTAGCCCTTCTTCTTTGAGTGCTATCTTGAACTGATTAACAATTTTATCATTTAATTTCATAAGTATCTTAATCTAAGAACCTTTTAATAATTTTAAAGTATCAAATTTTTAAAATCTTACTTACTCTCTAATTTTAAAATTTTTATCTCATTATCTTTTTTATATTCTATGTAATCAGGATATATTTTATGTATTATGCCGTCATCTTC
>CETU01056467.1_pt1 | contig 11997 bp, 11 predicted proteins | sample 356531 | NCBI WGS metagenome assembly CETU01 (sample SAMEA2623488, study PRJEB7988) | marine metagenome | isolation source: saline water (ENVO:00002010), including
TCTGAATCAATACCAACTGTCCCATTGACTCGGATTAAGCCGTTGAACCTAATTTCGTCATCTTCAGTCAAACAAGATGTCCCTAATTGAACATCATATCTCTCTTCATAATCGGTACATGCAGACAAATTTTCAACTTCGACCCATGCTTCAGACTGAGAAACAGGAGGAGTTCCAATCCAACTATAGGATGTAATTTTTGCATTACCTCGATAAGTATGATTGCCAGTATGTTCGTCTTCATTCCAATTCAACCATTGATCACTAACAAATCGCCCAGAACCAGGATATTCTGCACTATTCCAATCGGATGTCCCCCACTTTCGTTCTTGACCCAAAGGGTAGCCATCTTCATCCCAGTCTACTGAATCTCCATCATCATCTACTGGTTCAAGACCCTCGACCATTGCCTCTGCGTATGTTGCCAACAGTAGCAACATTAGGAGAACCCCTACTGTTGCAATTACCCAAGTAGATGCTCTGACTCGAAGTTGACGTGCTGTGAACTCAATGACTGCGCCTGCCTTCCTATCTAGGCTAGACCAGACGCTATTGAGGACAATGCGATCAGGCAATGGAGAGGTTTTGAGCATAGGAGATGACGGTTCATCCTGTGCTAAGGGCTGAGGAATGGGATTATGATTATCATCCAAATTACGGATTTTCTCACTCATGATCTCCCCTCCATCAAGTAGGCAAGTAAACTCTCTAAATTGTCATCAGGATTCTGAATAGATGAAACCCTTAGCCCAGATGAAGTAATCAAAGAGGGGAGTACTGAATGAACTGCATTCAAGTCATTTGTTTGTATCTCGAGTTGATGAGGTAGAGGAAAACGAACACCATGAACCTCATCGATTACCAGGGTTCTTGCCGCTAACTCTCGAGGAGTATCAGTAGTGAGAAGAATTCGATGGGGGTGTTTGTCCAACATTCCACGGATAGCATGCAAGTTTCCAAGGGCGAGTAAGCGGCCATTATGCAATATTACAATCTGTTCCGTAATTCTCTCAATCTCAGAAAGAATATGGCTAGAAACAACTACCGTCTTACCCATCGAACCAATTTCCCGAATAACATTCATGATAGTAGTTCGTGCAACGGGATCGCATCCTTGAAGCGGTTCATCAAGAATAATCAAATCAGGATCATTTACCAATGCATGTGCTATCTTTACACGTTGACGCATTCCTTTGCTATACTTCCCTATCTGCTTGTGTGCCACATCAGAAAGATTGACGAATTCCAAAACATGATCTGCACGAGCTGATGCCTCGTCTCGAGTAAAACCATAGAGTCGAGCTAATGTAGTAACAAAATCATGCCCAGTCATCCAATCATAGAGTTTCTCACCTTCAGAAACATATCCGACTCTAGAATAGGGGGCAGGATTCCTCCAGGGGTCAATCCCAAACAAACGTACAGTGCCCTGACTAGGCTTCAAGCGGCCAACTAAAATCTTGAACAAGGTACTTTTACCTGCCCCATTAGGGCCAAGAATTCCGGTTACTCCGCCACCAATTGCAAGACTAACATCATTCAAACCGATTACTTGCCCATACCATTTAGAAACATGTTCTAACATCAATGCAGGTACATTTTGGTCTACAGGAATTGTAGAAGGAACAGGGGGGCCAACTTGTTCAGGATCAGGTATCATTCTCTAGTCACCTCCAAGCTATTTACCCGTACAGAAATAACATACAATGAGACCACATTCATCGCTAAAAGAGATACTGCAGAAAATGCTACAGGATGATCATATCCAGGATTTATCCCCATAACTAGTTGTCCAATGTGAGCTAGGTTATCGAAGGGACTTAGGATGTAAACAATACTTCGATCAAATAGACTATCAATCAAGAATGCGACCAATTTTGTTCCCAAAATAATCGATAAGAAGCCCACTGCTGGGAAGAACTTACCCTTTGAAACCGCAGATAATGCCATGCCAATTGATGTGTATGTAATTATCAGAAGGATGCTGATAGCAAGTCCAGAAATAAAGAGTGGGAATGAATCAAACAAATATGCCCAACCATGTCCTTCAACTACTATTGCCAATGAATAATATGAAACATATGTTAGAATAATTACGCCGCCTAAAATACTCGCTACTGAAAGATACTTCATGATCGCGTAATCAAGGCGATTAATCGGCCTTGAGAAATATATTGCAGAAGTACCGTGTGCCCTATCTTCAGAAATCATTCCACCAATTACTAATGCAGTTAATAATGGCCACCAAAGTGCATTTCGTGGGAAAAATCCGAGAATTTTCGCGTAAATGTTGTTTCGATTCAAACCAAAGGGCCTCATTATTTCCGGTTCGCCAATTAATGACCCGAGAATCAAGAAACCCAATGTGCTCATTGATGAAATGAGAATAAATAGTACTGCTAAACGAATAAACGGGTGATAATATCTGTGACCTTTAGATGTAAACATCCCGTAAACATGATGCCGATAAATGGCATAATTCCTCGCCCAACGAGGCCCTAATTCACCCCTCCATGGGCGGTAAACTCTGTTGAAAATAGTCCCCGCTTCTACTTGGCCCTGAGGAACTGCAGCAAATGCATTTTCATCACCATCTCCTGAACCAAATGCGGCCTCCATTCGAGTGACTCCGAGAGAGTTTTCCTCTTCACTCATATTGGATTGAAGTGGAACTAAATCATCAGATTCTTCATCATTCAAATTGAAGCACCTCCTATAGAGCCGTCTCCAATTACCTTTGAATTCGGTGTTGAATTCAATAATTCTGAAGCACTACGAGTTCCGTATCCTAACTTATCCATAATGAGTAAGAACAAATCTTCGAGACTAGGTTCATACTCTTCCATCTGCCTAATTTGAACTGAAGCCTTGGCAGCACACTCGAGAATAAGATCAACTGTAGATTCATCTACCCTCAGGATTCGCATTACACGACCCAATCTTCGCACTGTCAATCCAGCATCTTTCAACTGCTGCTCCATTTTACTGGCTCCGCCCCATACAGAAATCTCAATCTCTCGATCAATTTGCCTAGCTAATTCCTCAATTCTACGATGAACAACAACTCTTCCTTTGTGAATCATGATTACTCGATCACAAACCAATTGAACGTCATCCATCAAATGACTACTCATCAAGATTGAACGACCCCCGTCACTAACGATATTGAACAACGTATCAAGCATAAATCCGCGATGTTCTTGATCGAGACCATTTGATGGTTCATCTACGATTAGTAACTCTGGATCGTGAATGATTGCGCAAGCGAGTTTGGCAGATTGTTGCATTCCTGTAGAAAAGGTACCGATTTTTCTGTATCGTTGATCTCTAAGGCCAACATACTCCATTACCTCATGAGTTCGTTGATTGGCAACAGGTGGCGCCATTCCAAGGAGTTCTCCTGCATAACGTACCTGATCGACTGCATTCAAATCAGGATTCAAAGTATCATATTCTGCCATATACCCAATCTTACTTCTGATTGCATGTCCTTCCGTGCGGATGTCGTGACCCAGTACTTTTCCTTCTCCCGAAGTAATCTGAATCAGACCCAATAATGTCTTGATGAGAGTTGATTTTCCAGCACCATTGGGGCCAAGTAAACCAACTGAGCCGTGTGGCAATTGAATGTCGACGTTATCTAGTGCAACATGGGGGCCGTAATTCTTAGTCAGACTCTTGGCCTCAATCAGCCAATCGCTGTTCAAAGTGGTCAACTTTACCTTCCCCAGTGAGGTATCAACCGAGAAGACTCTTGAATAAACCGCTATAATGATTCATTACTGTTCTTCGTTCATTACGAAACCTTGTACACCAGCGATTTTCAATGAGCTTAGGATTCCGCCCCTAACCCGAACTGCAATGCCTTTCCTAAATCGGCCCATTTCTTCCGCCGTACTAGTAGGAATACCATGGGCAACCAAATCGCCGGAAGAATCGACAATGAGAGCAGGTAGGCCTATACGTACATCATTTCGAGTCCCTTCTATGAATCCGTGCATAACGTTACGTCCTGCACGGAGGAATGGGATCGCATCATCGATACTGATGACCTCTGGCAGACCAGCGTCAAGCGCGTGAAGTGCGATAGCACCACGAGTCGTGAGAGATAGACCCCCATCATTCAACCGCGGAGAGAGAACATGTTTGCCGTCAGCGTCGAAGACATTTTTGATTCGACCTGTAGAAGATCTTTGCACAGTCATTCCCTCAAGCCATTCCCACGCCTTGACATTGTCCATGCCGAGAAATACAGAGCACTTAGCCGATATCTGTGAACGCTCAAGCCATTTACGAATCGCATCATCTTCCTCGTCAGAGGAAGTCGCTTCCGAGGGGGCATCGTTGAGCGGTAGTTTAGAGCCTCCTCTCCGAACAATACATCCTTCCTCAACATCAAGAGTCTCTGCTCTCGCACGATACATTAGACCAGAACTCATTCCTGTAGAGAATGGTGATACTGATTGGATATGACAAAGTGGGGACCAATCTTCTAAATCAAACGGAAGAAAGCCCGCCTTCATCACAATTATCGGGATGCATTGAGGATTGAGGCGTAGAGCACGAATAACATCGCCGCGCAATGAATCTCTCCAGGGTGGCGCCTGCCCTTTGATGAGGAGCATTGATGGATTATTCATCGGCTCACCCGTCCAGTCGAATGGAGGGTGGCGCCATCGATTATCGATGAGTTCGCGGGCGTTAATCAGGCTTGGACGATGGCTCGCATGTTCGCTCCACTTCACCGATCCAGAACGAATAGCATAACTGGCCTCAATCATCTGCTGGCCGACGATATTGAAGTCATCCATTGTATTTGATAATGACCCATTGAAAATCACATCTCTGATGTGAGTGAAAGCCTCACGAAGTTCCTCACTTGAATTGCTACGCTGCTCCACTAAGGACCAAAGTGTTCCCGTTCTAATGGCTTGACGACATCGTGCAAGTTCTGCCTGAGTGATTTCAAGATTGAATCGAGCTAATAGGTCAGTTCGTTCATTCTTCTCCATTTTACGAACCTCATCGGGAGTGATATCACGGAGCGTGTGTGATGCAATAGGCCATTCTTCTAAATCATCAATCCGAACTGTACCGTCTGGAGTAAGTAACCTACCATCTCGCGCGAAAAGGGCATATGCAGCACTATCGAAAAGATCTACCCCTAATGCAATACACATCGGGAAGAGCATCGGGTGACCGCATCCAAAGAGGTGTATGGGCCGTTCGAGAGGTATTGTTTCTCGAATAGCAAGAATAATCTTGACTAAGTCCAAGTAGCGATGTTTCTCCATCAAAGGAACAATTCCACCAATAGGGTGGACTGCGAACCCTCTGTGAGGTCCTTCGACTGCACCCATCTTCGATGCGCTCTCAACTCGAAGGTGAGAATGAAGCCCCCCTTGTATTGGGCCATTCAACAAGAGGTTCTCTCCGGCGGTCTCAAGTGAGACAGAAGCACGAGCTACCGTCTCATCGACTGCATGCTGTAGTTCCTCCTCGGTCTGATCTGGCCGACCGAAGACATCGAGCATAGTCCCAATATCTACACCGATATCACGCTGGAAATCGACTATCTGTTCGACGCCAACCTCCACATCCCCGTAGACATATGATTGGAAGGTGCCCGAGTCAGTAACAATAACACCTGGGAAATCGAGTAAATCATGAACGCCACTAGCAAGTGCAGGTTCGCGTAACTTGTCATGTTTCCAGATGACGTAAGAATTCGTAATGACGCCTTGAACACCAAATTTTTCCCACATCTCACGAGGTTCAATCGTTCGAATATTTGGGTTAACAACCGGAAGAAGCATGGGAGTTTGGAGGGTACCGTGATTTGTATGCAGTCGGCCAATTCTAGCGATACCATCACGCTGATGAATCTCAAATCGGCCGAGGTCCTGCGGCCTACAAGGACTCGAATCAAACCGCTTGGCCATAGAACTCTCTAAGAGGTATCCAGTCATGACTCTTACTCACAAAAAGAATTAACAAAATGTGACGCCACTTTTCTCCAAAAGAAAATCCCTAACTATTCCATCATAACTATCTAAAATTCCAATGTCGAATCTAATCGATTGTATGTTTTCATCAGCAAGTAAATCATTCTGAATACTAGACAACGTATTGGGTGCAGCTCCACAAGCCACACAGGCTCCGTCTAAACCAATTACAAGTCGAACAATTTCTCCTTCTACTTCTCCTTCCCTCACAGTCAATGCGCCGCCATGGCCCGTTAGAGCCGCACGAACCTCTCCAAGTCGAGCCATTAGAGAGGGAATTAAATCTGGATGAATTCCTTCTTCAAAATTAGAAAAATCAGAGTCTCTCACGAGTTCTATAATCGAAAGGGAAAGCACCCTAGCATCCTCGCGCGGATCAATTACTTCTTGGAGGCGCCGGGAAGCTTCTTCATTCATCTGAAGACGTATTTGGTTTCTATATTGTTCAGCAAGTTCATCCTCCATTCTCCCCCCTCCATTTGCTCGTAGTAGCGAATGCAATTAATCTAAACGCATGAAACTGAAAAGCACGAATTGATAAGGCACTCATTATTCGCACATACAGGGATAACTATGAGCAATGGCCCATTACTAAAAATCGATGGCCTGAAAGCCTCAATAGGCGACATCGAGATTTTGAAAGGAATTGATTTGGAAATTATGCCGGGTGAAGTCCATGCAGTCATGGGCAGAAATGGCAGTGGCAAGTCCACTACTGCTCATGTATTGATGGGGCACCCAGATTACGAAGTTACTGATGGAACAGTTGACCTAGAAGGAAACGATTTGCTAGAAATGGAGGCTTACGAACGTGCAAGAGCGGGTATTTTCCTATCATTTCAATATCCTCATTCAGTACCAGGACTCCAAGTAGGTAACTTCCTAAGGCGTTCAGTTGCAGCAATTCGTGGAGAAGAAGAAGCAAAAGGAAGCGAATTCAGGAACCAACTCAAGCAAGGCATGGAACAGTTGGGTTTAGATCGTTCATTTCTTTCAAGATATGTAAACGACGGATTTAGTGGCGGAGAAAAAAAGCGGTTTGAAATCTTACAAATGATGCTAATCAAACCTAAATTAGCTATTCTTGATGAAACTGATTCAGGCTTAGACATTGATGGTATTCGCACTGTTGCAGAAGGAGTTGATGCAGCTATTCGTGGAACCCAATCAGCAGCACTAATCATTACACATTACAACCGAATTCTAGAACATGTGAAACCAGATAAGATACATGTACTGATTGATGGAAAAATAGTCATGTCTGGTGGCCCAGAACTAGCAAACCAATTGGAAGAAAAGGGATACGACTGGGTAGAGAAGGAAGTGAGTAGTAATGAGTGATGACGCCCGTTCCGCAGTAGGTGATTACAAAGCAGGGTGGCACGATCCTGAAAATGCTACAATTCGTTTTGACTTTGGACTTTCAGAACAAGTCGTCAGAGATATTTCAGAGCTAAAAAACGAACCTGAATGGATGACTGAAATTCGAGTTAAAGCATTCCATCACTTCAACGAAAGGCCTATGCCTACATGGGGAAATATGCATATGTTGGAAGAAATAGACTTTGACAAAGTTTGCTATTACCTTCGTTCCTCTGATGCAACAGAGAAAAATTGGGATGACGTTCCAGAAGATATCCGAAATACATTCGACCGATTAGGCATTCCAGAAGCAGAACAAAAGTGGTTATCAGGAGTTACAGCACAGTATGAATCAGAAGCAGTGTACCATAGTATCCGTGAAGATTTAGAAGAACAGGGAGTGATTTTCCTTGATATGGATAGTGGATTAAGAGAATACGAAGCACTGGTAAAGGAATATTTTTGTTCAGTTGTCCCTTTTTCAGATAACAAATTTTCAGCCCTTAATACGGCGGTTTGGTCCGGAGGTTCGTTCATCTATGTTCCAAGTGGAGTTCATGTAGAAATGCCAGTTCAAGCATATTTCAGAATAAATGCAAAAAATATGGGTCAATTTGAAAGAACTCTAATCATTGCAGATGAAGGAAGTAGTATCCACTATGTTGAGGGATGTACTGCTCCAACATACTCTACAGATTCACTACATTCTGCAGTAGTAGAATTGATTGCTCTCCCTGGAGCACATATTCGCTATTCTACTGTTCAAAATTGGTCGGCCAATGTATACAATCTAGTAACCAAACGAGGAATTGCACATGAAAATGCAACCATCGAATGGATTGATGGGAATATCGGTTCTAAACTTACAATGAAATATCCTGCCGTCATTCTCAAAGGAGAGGGGGCACATGCAGAAGTTATCTCAGTGGCTTATTCTGGTAAAGGGCAACATCAAGATGCTGGTGCAAAAATACACCATTTAGCCAGTAATACAACAAGCAAGATTCTATCGAAGAGTATCAGTAAGAATGGTGGTAGAGGTTCCTATAGGGGAATGGTTACAGTTTCGCCAAAAGCAGAAAACTGCAAAGTGAATGTGGTATGTGATGCTTTACTTCTTGATGAAGAAAGTCGATCTGATACTTATCCTACAATGGAAGTAAGAAATTCAGGAGCAAGATGTGAGCATGAAGCATCTGTAAGTAAGGTGAGTGATGATCAACTGTTTTACTTGATGAGCAGAGGGCATTCCGAAGAGGAATCTCTGGCACTTATCGTAAACGGTTTCTTTGAACCATTTACTAGAGAATTACCAATGGAATATGCTGTTGAACTTAATCAGTTAATGGCTCTAGAGATGGAAGGAAGCATTGGGTGAGTATTCATCATGAGTCAAATCTATCTTGAACACGCTGCTACTGATCGAGCAGCACACATTTGGAGATATACTACATGGGAAAAGGCACACCCCACAGGTAAAGTCGATGTTTTTCCATCATCTACCTCTCCAAAAATTTCAATTTCACAGATTGATGGAAATCCTGCACCTTCAGGGGTTTCTATCGGGGAAGCATCTACATCAGATCTTGAAAGACTTGGGCATGATCTGGATTTCGACGATGGAACTGCAGCACCAACATTTATCGCTGCACTGGCTGATTCGGTTTCAATACTAACAATTGAAGATAAAACGAAGTTGCAAAGTCCATTACTAATCAAAATTGAGACTACAGGAGATATTTGTTCAATACGATTACTGATAGACATTGGAGAACAAGTTGAGGGTGAAATTATTACTCTTATCGAAGGTAACGCAAATTGGACTGGAATTCTCCGTGAAGGTAGATATGGTCAAAATTCTATAGTGAACGATGTTGTTACTCAAATTACTGGTCAACGATTATTGCGCTGTGATTCCCTTACCCTCGAAAGAGATGCACAAATCAAAGCAGGAACTGTGAATGCTTCATCTTCTCAAGCAAAAATAGACATTCGACACTGGCTTCCTGAACCTGGTTCATCACTCAAAGTCAATGGTTCAATCCTTTCATCAAAAGACAATAAAGTCGATTCGCATATTGAAATCAGCCATACTGGAAGAGAAACGTATAGTAGATTAGAATGGCACTCTGCATGTGGGGGGAAAAGCAACACTACAGGGACAGGTATGCTAAGAATTGATGCTGGAGCTAAAGGTGCAGATGCTGGTCAATTATTTCACAACTTACTGCTTTCTGAAAAGGCAACTGCAAATTCAATACCTGAATTAGAAGTTTTAGAAAGTGAAGTAGTAGGATGTGGTCACGGTACTGCAAATGGCCCAATTGATGAACAGCAATTATTCTACCTCTCAACAAGAGGATTCGATGAAGAACAAGCCAGATCAGCACTAATTGCTGCATTCCTAAATGCTCCACTTTCTGATATGGGCTCCCAAGAGTTGCATGGATACCTAATTCAACGTATCGAGAATCATCTCAAAACCATTTGAATAATGCACGGGTTGAAATCAAACAATTCACTCGACACAGTATGGGGCTGGACCTAGACGACATTAGAGCCGATTTTCCCATCCTTAGCAGAACGATGGAAGGTGGGCGACCATTGGTCTATTTTGACAATGCTGCAACCACTCAAAAACCAAAGCAAGTAATCCAAGCGATGAACTCATATTATGAAAATACTAATTCGAATGTTCACCGTGCTGTTCACACACTAGCGGGAGAAGCAACAGAAGGATATGAAATGGCTAGAACAGAAATTGCATCTTATTTTGGAGCACCAAGAGATCATCTAATCTTTACTAGTGGAACTACAGAAGCAATTAATCTCGTTGCATACGGATGGGCTAGAGCTAATCTATCAAAGGGAGATGTAATCTTAACTACAGAAATGGAACACCATGCCGACATTGTACCATGGCAAATATTGTCTAAAGAAAGGGGGGTCGAAATTCGTTACATTCCCTTGGAACGAGACACATTGACTCTAGACATGGAGGCATTCGAAATTGGAGTACAAGATGCTAGTCTAGTGTGTGTTGTACATACATCCAATGTCTTAGGTGTCAGAAATGATGTAGAACGAATAATTGAACTTTCCAAAACAACCGGAAATAATGGTTCAGGGGCTTTTGTGATGATTGATGCTGCGCAAGCAGCACCACATGAAAGAATCAACTTCGTTGAATTAGGATGTGATTTTATGGCTCTAAGTTCACATAAAATGGGAGGACCTACGGGAATCGGAGGGCTATTTGTTAAACCTGAGATAATGGAAAGTATGATTCCATTTATCTCGGGAGGAGATATGATTGAAACTGTTACTCTAGAAGGTTCGACATTCCAAAAAGGACCTCAGAAATTTGAGGCAGGGACGCCAAGAATTGCTGAAGCATTTGGTTGGCATGCTTCCGTGAAATGGTTATCAAAATTTGATATGAAAATGGTTCACCATCATGTCTCTAATCTTGCAAAAATCACTGCAAAGAAAATGAGTTCGATCCCAGGAATTCGAATATATGGAAGACATGATCTAAACACCTGTTCAGGAGTCGTTTCATTCCTACACGATTCAATACATGCTGAAGATCTTGCACATTTACTTGATTCCGGGGGATTTGCAGTAAGGACAGGACACCATTGTGCTCAACCATTGATGGAGGCACTAGGTGTTTCTAGTACTGCACGAGTTTCCTTCTGGATTTACAATACGGTTGAAGAGGCAGATGCTTTCATTGATTACCTGACTTCAATTGTCGAAAGATTCGGATAAACAGTATAAAGGGTGGAAAAGCATGAACGAATGGCCCCCTCCACTTCAGGAAATAATCAATGAATTCAAGGATTGTTTCGATAGAATGGAAAGATACGAACTTCTTTTTGAGTATGCAAAAAAATTACCACATGAATTGCAAAATAAAGATTGGACAGAAGAAAACAGAGTGAAAGGTTGTCAATCAGAAGCCCATGTCGAATGCACTATTGATGATAATGGCGGATTTCAACTTCATGGAGCAGCAGATGCAAACATTGTACAAGGGTTAATCGCGATTTTAGCAATCGGTGTAGATGGATTACAGCCTACTGAAGTTGCATTGCTTAATCCCAATTTTGTAGATGAAATGGGTGTAAAGGCATCTCTAACTCCATCAAGAGCCAATGGATTCATGAATATGTTTGAGATGATTCGTCAAACAGCCAAAAAAATGTCTAAAGAAGAGTGAGAATATGGGAATAGAAGAAGATGTGATGGATTCAATAAGGCCCGTCGAAGATCCTGAAATGAAAATCAGTGTAGTTGATTTGGGACTAATTTATGCTATAAGAGTGGAAGAAAGAGAAAGCGGACTTCATGCTGAAATTGATCTAACATTGACATCACCTGGATGTCCAGCAGCTCCTGAAATAATGGCGGCAGTTCATCGGGCAGGATTAGAAACAAAAGAAATTGATTCAGTGCATGTGAATTTAGTGTGGTCACCGAGATGGGATCCTCGAATTCATGCTTCCGAAGATGCTCAATTTGAATTAGGCATCTTCTGATTTCGGCACTCTCTGATTTAGAATCTTTAACAATCCCCTTAGAGTAACTTCGCTTACTCCACAAACCTTGCACACTTCATTCTGAG
>CETU01059608.1_pt1 | contig 11969 bp, 9 predicted proteins | sample 356531 | NCBI WGS metagenome assembly CETU01 (sample SAMEA2623488, study PRJEB7988) | marine metagenome | isolation source: saline water (ENVO:00002010), including
CCTATAGCGAGTGCGGTTTCGAGCGCCTGGTAGCCCCCGCGGCTGCGGTAAGACCCAAGACTTCCGGGATCAACTGCGCCGAACCGGCGAAGCAGCCTATTGGTCAGTTGCGTGTTGAATTTTGCCTCGTCCTTTTTGGTGGCGGTCATGTCGAGGGGCTCGGAGTTCCTTGCTTGAACGAATAAAGCCGGTGCATTCTCACATTGGCCAAGACAGGGGCCCTCATGTACGTATTGGCCCTCAGATCTCAATCTTTGGGCGTACTCAGCTGCGTCAGATAACGCGCAACTGGCGTCAATACAGACGTGGTGGCGCGGTCCTGGTAGAGCAGGTTCTTCTAACTCAAACAAGTCGTAGAACGAGGCGACGCCGAAGGCTTCGGCAGGTGGTACCTGCAGACTCTCTGCTAGGTAATTAAGGCCGCCTGGGGAAATCCAACCACGCGCGTTGTTGAGGCCATGGAGCCCGGGTAGTAAGAGATGTCGGGCCTGATCGGCGCGTCGGATCCCTCCCAGCACCACCCGTTCACTCTGTCTTATGACTGGCGGCTGTTGAACCAGTGCGTCTACAACTGCGCGTTCCTGGTCGTCTGGTTCGGCATCACTGAACTTCAGATCAGCCACTACTGTCCCCTGCCAATTTATCTATCCGAATCGCCGCCGCTTTGAATTCTGCGGTGCCACTCAAGGGATCCCACTGGTCGTTTGTCAGGATATTCAGGTCGACGAGCTCCGGGAAGTGAAACGTGGTGAAAGCGAGCCCTTCGGCTTGGTCGTTCTCAATTGAGATGGTCATCTCGACACTACCTCTGGGAGACGAAACTCTTACCCGCTCCCCCTGTGTGAGGTCGAGTCTTTGTGCGTCTTGGTGGCTAATCTCGAGGTCAACCCCAGAACGGATAGGAGAGCTGTAGCCACGTGTTTGAACTCCTGTGTTGTAGGAGTCCAGGACTCGGCCCGTCGTTAGACGCAGGGGAAAGTCAGGTGTGAGCTGTTCCTTGGGGCCTTCATGGTTTGTTAAAGAGAACGGTGCCGGACTACGGCCTCCAAGGTCCTCTTCCCAGAGCCAAGCGTGGAGATATTGGGTTCCGGGGTGGTCCAGATCCGGGCAGGGCCACTGCAGGCCTTCTCCTTGTTCAAGTCGTGCGTACGTCATTCCCTTGTGCATAGGCGAGAGTGACCTAAGTTCATCCCAAAGTTCTTCAGGGGTAGACGATGGCCAGGAGACACCGAAACGCTTCGCTAACTGTCCAATAATTTCGTGGTCGTGGCGCGCACCCTCTGGTGGCGTAAGTGCCGGCCTCACGCGCTGAACTCGGCGTTCGCTAGAAGTTACGGTGCCGTCAGACTCGGCCCATCCCACGGAGGCAGGGAGAACTACATCTGCGAGCTCTGCGGTGCGAGTCATGAAAATATCCTGCACTACGAGAAGGTCGAGCCCTCGTAGTAGGTCTCTGGTGTGCTGTACATCCGCCTCAGAGTCAGCGGGGTTCTCTCCGATGATGTACAGACCCGTCAAGGCTTTTCGGGCCATCGCCTCGAACATCAAGGTTAGGTGTAAACCAGGTTCTGGATTTAGCGCGACCCCGTATATCGCCTCGAACTTTCGAAGAGCTACCGCATCGTCCACATCCTGAAAGCCCGGAAGTTTGTTGGGCAACGCTCCCATGTCCCCGCCGCCTTGAACATTATTTTGTCCTCTGAGCGGCACAAGGCCCGAGCCCCAACGGCCAACGTGGCCGGTTAATAAAGCGAGATTACATAGGGAGAGCACGTTCTCAACGCCGTTGTGGTGCTCGGTGATGCCGAGGGTCCAAAGAATCTGGGCTGAGGCCGCCGTGGCGTAACGGTGTGCTAGGTCTTCGATGGCACCGGCGTCCACACCTGTTGCGCTAGCGGCGAAATCTAAGGTGTATGGCTCAACGTGGTCCGCAAATTTGTCGAATCCAGTAGTCGAGTGCTCTATGAATTCAGTGTTATGAAGGCCCGATCTAATGATTTCGCGCGCCAGGGCGTTTGCTAAGGCGATGTCGGAGCCAACGTTGATTCCTAGCCAAGTCTCAGCAAATTTTGCAGAATCAGTGCGCCGTGGATCGACGGCGTACATTGAACCACCGTTATTAATCCCCTTCAGTACATGGTGGAAATAGATTGGGTGGGCGGCCCGAGCATTTGAGCCCCAGAGCAGCACGAACTCGGCCTCCTCGACCTCTCGATACGAGGAAGTACCCCCACCGGCTCCGAACACTGTCGCCAGACCGACGACACTGGGAGCGTGTCAAGTTCGATTACAGGAGTCGATGTTGTTTGAACCAATTGCGGTTCGCATAAATTTCTGCGCCGCGTAGTTCATTTCGTTGGTGCTTTTAGAGCAACTGAAGAGTCCCACTGCCTCGGGTCCCTTGTCGGCCACTATCGAAGTGAAGCCTTGCGCCACGGTGTCTAATGCGTCATCCCAACTCGCGGGTTGCAGCGTGCCATTTCTTCGCACGAGGGGGGTATCGAGCCTGGCAAGGGGTTCGGTATGAACAGCAGATCTCTTCATGGGAACTCCTGGAGCAGTGCGTCTCCTCCAGTCTAGAAGCGCAAATGTAAATGGTGGGTATCTGGATGTTCCCAATGTGAGGTAACGATCCGCCCTCGCCGGCTTCGTCTTAACAATTACGCGCTTCGTTCCACAATGTGGCACACTCAAGTAGGAGGCAATATGGCGGCCGTTCAATCGATTCAACGGGCCTTCTCTGTCTTGCGTGCACTGTCACGGTCACCCATGGGTGTAACCCAGCTCTCCGAATCGGTGGGTTTACCGAAGAGCACAGTGGCGCGGTTATTAGCAGCGTTGGAGGAAGAGGGTGCGGTCGAACAGATAGAAGTCGGTGGTCAATATTCGATCGGTGACGGATTACTGGATCTTTCAGGCGGTCTCTCCTCTGGACGAAACCTTGTGTCCCTGGCGCGCCCTTTCCTAACAGCCCTTGCCCTCGAAATAGATGAAACAGTTGGTCTTTCAGTCCCTGACGGCAAGAATGTCCACTACCTCGACCATGTGGGGCCCGACACGGAGGTCCAAGTTCGAGACTGGACAGGCGAGTATGTACCTCTGCACTTAGTGCCCTCCGGTTTGGTGGTGCTCGCACACTTGCCAGTAGACGAGTTGGACTCTTATTTGCAAGGCGAACTTCTTGCTGCGACTTCGAACAGTGTGACTCACCCCCAAGACGTACGCACGCGGGTTAACCAGATTCGAAGCGCGGGGTACGCCTGGGGTTTCGAAGAGTTCGCAGAGGGAATAAATTCAGTCGCAGCACCGGTGTACGGACAACACGAACATGTCGTTGCCGTTCTTCATATTCATGGCCCTGCTTATCGCTTTCCTGATCCGGACCGTAGCCACGATTTAGGGCTCCGATTGATTCAGATATGCAACGAGCTGAACAGGCAGCTGCTCTAACTGGAAGGGTTGCTACCCCGGCGGCGTTCTATTTCAGCGATCACTGCGGGTACAACTTCGTGTAGATCCGCAATTACGGCATAGCCGGCCTTTGTCACCATGTTGGCCTCCGGATCGGTATTTATTGCGAGGATGTTCTTTGATGCCATCGCTCCAACCCAGTGTTGGATTGCCCCTGAGATTCCACAGGCGATGTAAATTTCAGGAGCGATGCGGGTTCCAGTCTGACCTACTTGGTCGGCGTGACTTCTCCACCCGTTATTTGTAACAGCGCGTGAGCAGCCGACCTTGCCTGACAAGAGGCTCGCCAGTTGTTCTAATGGTTCGAAACCTTCTGCAGATCCCACTCCCCGGCCGCCCGAGATCACTACAGCGGCGGTAGAGAGCGTGGTGCCCTCGGTTAGAGTTACTCGATCTTGGACCAGTGACCGACACAACATTGGGTCGAGGTTAAATTCGATGGATTCAAGTTGAGTAGATGTATCTGCGCTAACTGGTTCGGCTTCGATGGCGTGATGAGCGTAGGAGATAAAGAGAGAAGGAGCAGTCAGGGTGACATCCTCCAAGAGCGAGCCACCCCATTGCATTCGGGTCAAGTTCCAAGATCCGTTAAATTCTGCGAGAGTGCAGTTCGCGACAAATGGAACCTGAGCCCGTGCGCTTGCTTGGGCGAGAACTTCGTTTCCGCGGTCGGTTCCCGTTGTCATTACGACACGGGCTTCTCTGAGGACAGCTAGCTCAGCAACAGCCTGGCCCCATAACTCGGGTCCGTAGTCAGTGATTTGAGGATCTAGAAGGTTGAGACCAAGTGGAATGCCATATAGCTCGCATAACTCTACGAACGCAGGGAGTGGGGGCCCAATCAAGGTGGCGATGACTGGTTCGTTGAGTTGCGCTCCGAGCCGGCGAGCCGCGGTTAGGGCTTCTCCGGAGGACGGAGCAAATTGCCCTTGGTCATGTTCGAGTACGACATAGACGCCGGGCACTAGAGAACTCCGAGGTCGTCGAGCAGGTCGACAATCTTGGGCGCAGCGTCGCTACTGTTTCCGAGAATCTCTGTCTCAATTACGGTCTCTTCGGGTTGGTGTAGACGTATCCGCTGCTGAGGCCCTGCAGGCGCTGTCGACTCGCGTTTCGATATTTCGGCCTTTTTGGAAGCGAGACGTCCCTTCATGGTCGGGTACCTTGGCAGATTGATCCCCTCTTTGACGCCAAGCACGGCCGGAGTTTGCAGGCAGTAAACCTCGTAGCCAGCTTCGACCTCGCGCCGAGCGGTCACATTTGTTGCCTCGACTTCGATGCCCTTAATGCCATTCACTGCTGGCCTGCTCAACGCGACCGCAACTCTGATTCCTACTTGGTGACCCCCTGAGTCCGCTGACTCGTTACCAAATAGGATCAAATCGAATTGGCCTTCCTCTGCCTCGATCTCCGTGACAGTCTGAACGATCGCCTCAGCCGTTTGTTGCGGGTCCCACTCGACGCCGGTGTCGTTGGTCACTAAGACAAAATCAGTAGCTCCGACGCTCGCTGCGTAGCGGAGCTGTTCTTCGGCCTCCGACGGGCCTACGGTCAGGACCGTAACCGATCCGCCGTGTTGTTCTATAAGTTGAGCAGCCTCTTCCACAGCACACTCTTCGTGCGGGCTCGTCGTGAACCCCAAATGGCTGGTATCCACTTTCAGAGAATCGGACGTAACGTTAATTTTTGAGCCCGGCGCTGGAACGCGCTTCACACACACGAGTATCCGCATTTAACGTCGTTGCCCCCTGGCGTTTAGCGCCGTCAAGCTTTCATCCGGTCGTTGTGAGGATCAAAGAGAGCCAGATTGGGTCCTGTCGCCTCTACGGTGACGGGGTAAAGCTCATTCTGATACATGACTTGGAGCTTTGTGCCCGGTTCGCAGCATTCAATCGGAAGGTACGACATACACAGGTACTTGCCGACTGATGGCGCGTTTCCGGCCGTGGTGACGCGACTTACTCGTCCCTCGGCGTCGACAAGCCGTTCACCGGAAAGCGACAAGACCGGCTCGTTGCCGGCGCCCATGGGGAAGCGTTGGTAGCCGGCCGCACACGTCAGATCGTCGATGGACAAGACACAGAGTTGGGCGCAAGGACTTTCATCACGCGCCTTTAGATATTCAGCCTTCCCGATGAAGTCGGCGACCTTGACCTTTGGGCGGGCTAGTCCTGCCTCCACGGGGTTATATTCGTTTTCGAGTTCCGCGCCCATGAGTCGGTAACCCTTCTCTAATCGGCCGCTCGTGCCATATACGGCCGCCCCCACAGGCCGCAGGTCGAACTCTTCGCCAGCTTCGGTAATGGCGTCCCAGAGGGCGAGACCGTGCTGCATCGCAGCGTAGATCTCGAATCCACAGTCCCCGACGTAGGAAACCCTGAACATTTCCGTGGGGAGGCCCGCTAATAGGATTTCTTGATGTGACCCGTAAGGAAACGCGGCCTGTTCGAGGTCTGATTCGGTGATTTTGGAGAGGAGTTGTGTGGCATTAGGTCCCCAAACGCCCAAGGTGCAGACAGCGTTGGTGCGATTTTCGAACTGCACGGACCCATCGCCAGGGAGGTTGTGGCGGAACCAATACTCATCTCTACCGCCGTCAAAGGCCCCCGTGATGATACGGAACCGATCGTCTTCAAGCCTGAGAATGGTTAAGTCAGATCGGAAGCCACCGGAAGGATTGAGAACCGGTGTGTAAATCGAGCCGCCGATTGGGACATCACACTTATTTACGACCATGTGCTCGATGTAGGGAAGAACTCCTGGGCCCGAAACCTCGAAGATTTGGAACGCTGAAAGGTCAACAATGCCCGCATGATCTCGTAAGTGGAGGTGTTCGGCATCGGATATAGGGGACCACCAGCGGCTGTCCCATTCGTGGTCACGTTCCTTGATCCCGTACCTATCGACTAAGTCTTGGTTCGATTCGTACCAGTGGGGGCGTTCCCAGCCTCCTGCCTCAAAATAGAATGCTCCGAGGGCGTCTGTTCTGGCCTTGACGGGCCCCACGGTGACACCGCGCCGGCTAGCCCATTGTTCACGTGGATGGACAATTCCGTAGGTCTTATTAAAGTGCTCGTCGCATCTGGCCTCGATGTGATGGACGTTGCGTTGATGCGGGTAGAAGCGTGCAATATCAGCACCATGGGGATCTGTGAAATGTGGATATCCGTCGGTCATCCACTCAGCGACTAGGCGCCCCACTCCCGGCCCTTCTTTGATCCACACCGCAGCCGCGGACCAAAGGTTTTCTACCTCAACTGTTGGCCCAAGTACGGGGTTTGCATCTGGTGTTAGGGACAGAAGCCCGTTGATGGCGTATTTGATTTCACCATCCCCGAGAAATTCCATTAGCTCTATCGCCTCTTCCATCTGTTGATCGAAATCGTCCGGGGTGAAAGGCATTTCTGTAGGGCTCAGCGCAGCTTCTTCGTTGGAGGGAATCTCGTCGACTCGATGGAGAATCGGACGGTGCGCGTAGGAACCCACTTCCATGGATCCGGCGGTTTGTCGTTCGTAACAGAAGGTATCCATATCGCGAACGATTGGATAGGCCAACTCTTGTTGCGTTTCCACAAGGACATCGAATGGCCCGACGTCAGCCATTTGATGGACGGCCGGTGTTAGGGGGATCGTCGCACCTGCCATCTCAGCAAGACGGGGGCTCCAGACACCGCTCGCGATTACCACTGTTTCGCATTCAATTCTTCCCTTGTCGGTGACGACGGCTTCGATTTTGGGTTTATTGGTTCCATGCGTCGTCTCGATATCAAGGACTTCCGTGTTTGCGAATACTTGCAAATTGCCGGCTTCTTGTGCTTTTTTGCGCATCTGTGTCCCAGTCTCTAAGGAGTCGACAGCGCTGACACTCGGTGTGTAGAAACCACCGAGGATTACGTCTTCAGAAATAAACGGGACGAGTTCTTTGACCTCAGCGGGGCTGAGAAGGCTAGACGGAATTCCCCAGCACTTTGCAGAGGTCATTCGACGTTGGAACTCTTCCATTCTTTCTTCAGATCGGGCTACCTCAATTCCTCCGCAGGTGTTTTGGAGACCGAGTTCTTCGTACTGGCGTTGGCTTTCCAGAGTGAGATCAACGATTTCTTTCGAGTGATCGCATGGAAAGATGAAGTTCGAGGCGTGCCCGGTTGAACCCCCAGGATTTGGTAACGGGCCCTTATCGAGCAGAACGATGTCTTCCCACCCCATTTCGCTGAGATGGCCAACCAAGCAGTTGCCGACAATGCCGGCACCGATAACAACGCAACGAGCATGGGACGGGAATTCGCTCACTCTCAATCCTTTGATTACGCAAAGCAGTAGTGGGAGGCTAGCCCTTAACGGCGAACCTTAGGTAACACGAAGCGCTCCGTGAGGCCCTTTTAGGGCCCGAAGGCACCCTGACCTTATTCTGTATGTTGGAACTGTTCCGAAATGTGAAACATTATCCGAACTAGTGGCACACTGTCTAAGGACCGCTTCACTGCACGTCTGGAATCGTTTTGAGACGTTGGAAAGGTAACCCATGTCGATACCAAGCGATCTAGAAATCGCTAGCCAGGCTCAAATACGACCGTTGGACGAAATTGCATCCTCGATGGGCATCCCGCTCGAGAATTTAGAGCTGTATGGCAAAGGCTCAGCCAAGATTCAATTAGAAGCGATTGAAGGGCTTTCAGGGCGGCCAAATGCCAAGTACGTCGTTGTTTCGGCCATTACTCCGACTCCCCTCGGAGAGGGTAAAACGACCACAACCGTCGGCTTAGGCCAAGCGTTTCGCCACATCGGAAAAGCGGCGACGATCGCCATTCGCCAGCCGTCGATGGGACCCACGTTCGGCATAAAGGGCGGGGCCGCTGGAGGCGGCTACAGCCAGGTCGTCCCAATGGAGCTCTTCAACCTCCACTTAACCGGCGACATGCACGCGGTAACGGCGGCGCACAACATGTGTGCCGCCGTGTTGGACGCTCATCTCTTTCACGGTAACGAACTCGGCCTCGACCTCCACAACATCACCTGGCGGCGAGTAGTGGATATCAATGACCGCGCCTTACGAAACGTGACGCTTGGACTCGGTGGTCGTCTGGACGGAATACCGCGCGAGAGTGGTTTCGATATAACCGCTGCCTCAGAGGTAATGGCTGCACTGGCGCTAGCGAGCTCGCTACAAGACCTTCGCCAAAAGATGGGCAAGATCGTTGTTGGGTACACCAAGGACGACGCCCCTGTAACAGCAGAAGATCTTGGTGTCGCCGGTGCTATGACAGTCATCTTAAAAGAGGCCATTAAACCGAACCTCATGCAAACTCTTGAGGGCACTCCTGCGCTGGTGCACACAGGCCCATTCGGAAATATAGCGACCGGCAACTCGTCGATTGTCGCTGACCAGATCGGAATCAAGACGGGCGACTTTCTTCTAACCGAAGCAGGTTTCGGCGCAGATATGGGTGCTGAGCGCTTCTTCAACATCAAGTGCAGATATTCAGGATTAGTCCCCGACGCCGCTGTTCTTGTTGCCACAGTGCGGGGGCTTAAGGCTCATTCAGGAAATCATAAAATCGTGGCTGGCCGACCACTTCCCGCCGCCCTACTAGAGGAAAACCCAGACGAGGTCCACGCCGGCGGTGCAAATTTGCGCAAGCAACTTGAGAATATGCAAATTCACGGAGTGACTCCAGTGGTCGCCATCAATGAGTTTCCCGACGATAAGGAAGGGGACCTTCAGGCAATAACCGAGATCGCCCAGGAATATGGGGCTCGGTCGGCAAGGTGCACACACTTCACGGACGGCGGACTCGGCGCAGCGACGCTCGCTGAAGCCGTTGAAGAGGCGGCCTCTGAACCTAGTTCGTTTTCGCCGCTCTACGAAGACGGACTCCCGCTTCGAGAAAAAATCACCACAGTCGCCCAGCGCGTCTACGGCGCACAGGACGTGACTTTCAGTGCTCAAGCCAATAAGCAACTGAATAGTTACGAAAACAACGGTTTCGGCAATCTCCCCGTGTGTATCGCAAAGACTCATCTTTCGATTTCCTCAGACCCCAAGCTCCCGGGCGCGCCCACAGGATGGACTCTGCCGGTTCGCGAAGTCCGGGCGTCAGTAGGCGCAGGATTCGTCTACCCGATTTGCGGAGACATGAGGACCATGCCTGGGTTAGGCAAGAACCCGGCTGCCCACAGCATTGATATTGACGCTGACGGAAATATCGTCGGCTTGAGCTAAGGAATTGCAGTGTCGATTTTTCGGACTAAAGAACTACCGAGCGACAAGGCCCACCGGGTCGCCCTCCTGAAACAGGCTCGCTTCGAGGTAATCCCATTAAAGAACCTTGCTGCCCAGCTACCGTTCCTGCCGGCCGCCTCAGAGGTGTCTGTAACAGCCTCGCCGGCAAAGAGTCTCGAAGATACGTGGTCCTTAAGTCGCGAGCTGTCCAAAATGGGAATGAAACCAATCCCCCACCTAGCAGCCCGAATGATCACGGGCCAAGACCAACTTCGCATGTTGATCGACCAGTTGCCCGACATCGGGGCTTCAGAATTATTTCTGGTTGGCGGTGACGCTCCGGAGCCATTCGGACCATTTAACGACTCGATACAGGTCCTTGAGGTGATTCTTGGAATGAAACATGAGCTCACCCACATCGGGGTCACTGCCTACCCTGACGGGCACTCATTCATTGACTCAGAGGTGCTTTCAGAAAGCCTGCACAAAAAAGAAGCACTCCTAAAAGGCAGCGGTGTCGAAGGCCACGCTGCCACGCAAATGTGTTTCGATCCTCGGACTATTCGTACTTGGCTGTCGGAAGAACGGAAACGCGGTTTGAGCCTGCCAATTCATCTTGGTGTTCCTGGTGCCGTTGAAAGGACCAAGTTGTTGTCGATCGGTGCAAGGCTTGGAGTCGGTGCGTCATTACGTTTCCTCAAGAAAAACCGAGCGACATTAGCTCGAATGTTCGCTCCGGGCGGGTATGACCCCGACAAGCTTCTTAGACCTTTGAACCCTGAACTCAAATCCCTCGGCGTTGAGGGCTTACACGTGTTTACTTTTAATCAAGTGCAGAGCACGGTTACCTGGCGGGATGAGGCGATCGCCGGTTCCTGACGTTGGAAATAACAGAACTAGCTACGCCGCGAGAACGTCTATGCGCAGGACATTTTCAAGCTGCTCTAGGGATTGAATAGTTGATACAGACGGTGTTTGAGACACTCGGATCGTTGCAATAGCGGCTGTCGAAGCATTGCCCTCAAATATTTCGTTTCTCATCTGCTGGACATTTATACCGGCGGTCCGCAAGCAAGAAAGCACCTCCGCAAGGACACCGATTTCATCCCGGTGGCGCACTGCAATAGCGCACTCCCCCAAAGGCCGACTAGCGATATTGACGCAATTTGGTGGAATGCCACGCTCATACTCTCGAATGGTTTCTAAGGCACCGTCTGCTATCGCGTCGCGAGCTTGGTGGGTGGATGCCCCTATGTGATGGGTCCCAACAAAATTCGGATGACCGCTGACGGGTGACGTCCATTCTGAGAAACCTTCTGTGGGTTCCGATGAATACACATCCAGACCTACTCGAATATCGCGTTCGTTCATAGCTTGCAAAAGGCTCTCTTCGTTTACAAGACCCCCCCGGGAGGTGTTGATCAGCATCGCCCCGGGCCGCATTTGATTAAGAAATTGGCTGTTAACGATGTTTTGAGTATCGACGGTTAGGGGCAGGTGGAGAGTGACAATGTCGGCTACGCCGAGAAGGTCTGAATGAGTGTCGTGTAGCTGGATTTCTAACTCCTCGACCTTCTTTTGCCGTATCGGGCTGCGGTCTGCTCTCCCCAAAGCGTGCAGGGTAAGCCCGAAGCTTTTGGCGCGGGCGGCCACCTCGAAACCGATGTTTCCAAGACCAAGAATTGCAAGCGCTTGGCCCTTGAGTCCCTGCGCTTGTGAATAATGGGCTTTGTTCCATACGCCGTGAGCGAAATCGGCGTTAGCTGCGGGGATCTTGCGATCGATCGCAATCATTAGCCCCATTACCAACTCTGCGACGGCCACGGCATTTTGCCCCGGCACATTGCACACATAGATTCCGGCCTCACTTGCAGCCTCGACATCAATAGTGTCGGTGCCTGCTCCTGCTCGTACGATCAAACCAAGCCTCGGCGCCGCTGAGATCACATCTGCGGATACAACGGTACTGCGAACGATCATGACGTCAGCATGGGCGATATTGCCAACAAGATGGTCCCGCTCTACTGAGGAGAGCGAACTGCAGGTATGACCCATCGACTCAATTTGCGCAACAAAGTGCGGTGCAACCGAGTCCACGAGCACTATGTGCATACCAACACCATGTGATCCATTACCGGCTCTACCCTTCGGTTTGGTGAGCCGTGATGCGTCATGTCACTAGCTCGCGGACGTCACCTACGACTAGGAATAACAGGAGGGCAATGACAGACACATTGATGACGGTCATTGGCCATTTCCATTTGCGATTACCGCCCCA
>CETU01041578.1_pt1 | contig 11922 bp, 9 predicted proteins | sample 356531 | NCBI WGS metagenome assembly CETU01 (sample SAMEA2623488, study PRJEB7988) | marine metagenome | isolation source: saline water (ENVO:00002010), including
CGCAGACGGTACAGTTCCATCACCTTCGCATGATGATATCACGAAGACTGGACTTCCACGACTGAATCTTGCTGCTAGGCTGTTTGTAACCGCTTGTAGCGGCATAGTTCCTCTAGGTGCAACCCCGGCAAGAGATGATAGGATCTTGAAGTACTGCTTGTCTCCCGTATCTGGAGGTAAGAAGGATAACTTCTCATCATAAATTGTCAATGACACAGAATCACGCCGCTTGATGAAGAAGGATGCTAAACTAGCTGCTGCCACAGTTCCCATCTCAAGTGGATTTTTCAAAACGGTTCCAATTCTTGCGATATCTCTACTGTCTAGTATAATGTACAAATCGGTTACAGCGTCTCTACACTTCTCATTAATCATCAAGTCTCCAGTTCTTGCGAACGCCTTCCAATTGATGTTCTTGAACGGATCACCAGGGACATATTCTCTCAAGGAATAGAATTCTGTTCCCGGTCCCGGTGTTCTTAGAGTAGTTGCACCTGTGTACATCTTTGCAGTTCTAGAACGGATGAATGCTTCCTCGACATCTCTGATCTGAGGGAAGATGATAATGTCTGAATGGTGGTCAACATACATCTCATCTACCGAGAGGTTGAATGTATTACGGTAGCGCAATGAAACCGGACCAAGCGAATAATGGCCACGTAGTGGACAGCGTAGAACATAGCGGATACGTGCACTCTCTCCTGGCTTTAGGTTGAGCCTCATTTGGTTCAGGCCACTGCGCAATTTCATCTCGTGAGGAACGTTGTCATACACTTCCAATTGCTGTGTTTTACGTCTGCTTCTGTTGGTTACTAGAAGTTCAACATACAAATCGTCTCCTTTGTACAAGTTGTCTGCAGAAAGGGTTCTCTGAACTTCGACATCACCGTGTCCACTAACCCAAGAATTGACGACAATGAATGCGATGAATGCAACACCAAGAATCATCATTTGATGATTAGAAATCATCATTCCAATCAGAACCAATGCGATTCCTCCGGTGAATGTAAATGCTGCTTTACGTGTCCACATCTAAATCACCTCATGTTCTTCCCCAGACCTTTATTCGCTTAACAATAGCCACGGTCTGTTCCAATGAATAGTTCCTATTTTCGAATACGAATTTTACTAGTACAGGGTCGTTGATCATGCTCTGCAATTCTCTTGCTGGCAATGAGTCAAACTCTTCTCGAGTCAATCCATTCTGATTTCGAACCTTTGAAAGGAAAACTTGTTTGATTTTATTCGATTTTGCGTAGTAAGTGTACCTGTTCGCATCTCCAAATCCATAGTAGATGATACTGAATACATGTCGCCATGGTTCAGGATCTTTCTTTTTCAGAAGAACTCCTTCGAATGCAATGAATAGGATAAGGAATAACAGGAGCATAGCTAGTCCTTCACCGGTGAAGTAGACTAGCAAGAAGTAAACCGTGTTGTATGATTCAGAAGCGATGCTTGGCTGAATGTGTCTGCTTTCGTCAAAGATGACCATTGCATTCGGTGCTGGTTCAGGAACATCTTCGGACACTCCGGGTTCGTCGGTATCTACTAGCGAGTCAGCAATATAATCCAAGGCCCACTTCCTGTTATCATTTCTAGGAATTGGCTTGTCCGCTTTACCATAATCGCCATTGTTGTATCCTTCATAGTCGTATAGAGCATTGGTTAATGCAGAACCATCGGCGATGAATGTAATCCTACCTCCTTGCACGAAATTGCAGTCTTGTGAGATACAAACTTCGATTGATAGATTGAATTGTCCCCAAAGGTCAGGTGTTTCTGAGGTCTGCTCAGAACCTACCCAAATTTCACCATCGCCGTTTACGTCAATAGTCGCTTCTGGCGAGGTTAGTGCTCTGATTTCAGTTGCTCCCATTCCGGTTTTTGCATTTGGAATAATGTCGATTCCAGTGATGTTATTGAGTAATACTTGGTAAGAAGAATTGAACTGTATTTGTCCATCCTTCCAATGCTGTTCGCAAACTCCTGAATCGGATTTTGCCATAAATCTACCATCATATAACTTACAGATGTGAGCGCCATTGTCTTGAATTGACCATCTGCTATGATTTTCAACAGTCTCTGGGTCAATTGATGTACCGTCCATTCCACAAGGAGATTCTTGTACACACATCCAAACGAAGTTGTAATCTAATTCAGTAACATAGACTGTATCATACAATTGCACTCCTTTGAAGCGGACACCAAACGCTTCTGCAATCGAAGATGAATAACCAAAGTCATCCATCACAAGGACGTCGCCTCCAGCGAATACGAATTCTTTGATCGCATCGACTTCTGCCGGTGTGTATCCGTCTTCAGCTGCAAAAGTAAGGAAACCATCAGATGAGAACTGAGGCAGTGAAAGAGTATCTCTTTCTACTCCTGCGATGATGAAGGTTGTATTTGCAGGGTCTTCAATATCAGCCAATAATAGTGGTGATGAAACTAGCGATTTTGTATCGATACCCATGTCCTTGACGTCTTGTCGGAATGCTGACATGTCATTCCAATCATCTCCATATGCGGATTGACCCTCATTGTTCCCTATATTGATGACTTGAGAAACTACGGTAGATAGCAACATTACAAGGACAAACCAGAACGCAATTTGAAGAACAAGTCTTCTTTTGTTAAAGCGCGGCTTTTCGTCCAAACTATCACCTCTAGTACAAGATACAGACAACCGACTCTAACATTGGGTTTAGAAGGTTGTGGGCTGATGATAATCTATTGCTCATCGTCTTAAGACGATACGTGCACCGATTTGAGAGATTTCTTGGGCTGGAACTTGGCAAAAACCGCCGTCGCTCGGCCAAGGTAGTTTTGTTACATCAATTTCTGAGATCACTTCGACTAAAATTTCGGTGATTTCGCCACTTCTAGGGTCGATTACAATATCAGCAAGATGTCCAAACAATTCGCCGTTTATGTCAACAACAGAACGTTTGAGGAATTCTCCGCTGAAACTTGACATGGTTTGCCTCTCTCCTATCAGTTCATGCAATTAGTTTTGTCACTTCAATCATACGGCGACCAATAAATCACATTGATTCCATTCCGTAACCAGTATCTCTGGTACGCTTAATGTTAGAAAGACCAGATGTTAATCTCTCTTCCATCTTTGAATAATATTCGAGCATTTCCGGAGTGACAGTTGGGCGGACTCTTGAAATTGCATCTTCAAAGTGCCCTTTGTTCACCTTTTTCTTTCCAGCTCGCATTGCAATTAATGCGGCTTCTCGGCAAACTGCTTCAATATCTGCTCCAGTAAATCCTTCCATCCCACCAAGGACATCCTTCATTGAGAATGATGATAGTGGCATTTCAGCAGAGTGTATCGCCATGATTGCTTCTCTTGCAGGTTTGTCTGGCGGTGGTACATGCAGAACACGCTCAAATCTTCCACTTCGAAGTAATGCAGGGTCAATCATTTCCGGTCTGTTAGTTGCTGCTACAATGATAACTTCGTCCAAGCTTTCAACACCATCCATACTGGCAAGCAATTGATTGACAACACGATTTGCAACATCAGAACCTCCTGATTGTGAATTGGATGAACGCATGCCTGCAATCGATTCGAATTCATCGAGGAAAATGATTGAAGGAGAAGACTGCTTCGCTTTCTTGAAAATTTCACGGATAGCCTTCTCAGATTCACCAACCCACTTCGAGATTAATTCCGGACCTTTGATCGAAATGAAATTCGCTTTTGCTTCATTTGCGATGGCCTTCGCAAGCAGTGTTTTCCCAGTACCCGGAGCGCCAAATAATACAATCCCACGAGGTGGTTTGATTCCGAAGTGTTCGAATAACTCTGGTTTGGTTAGAGGCCACTCAACACTTTCCTTTAGACGGTCTTTGATTTCGGTAAGACCACCGACACTCTCCCATGAAACATCAGGGATTTCAACATAAATTTCACGAAGAGCACTCGGTTCAATTTCACGGATTGCAAGGCGGAAGTCATCCATTCTTACCTCCATCTTTTCAAGCACCTCTGGAGGAATAGTTTCCTCATCCAAATCAATCTCTGGTAGGTATCTTCGTAGGGCCTTCATTGCTGATTCTCTTACCAATGCTGCAAGGTCTGCACCTACGAAACCGTAGGAGTTTTCCAACACCCAGTCTACATCAAAATCATCTGCAATAGGCATTTGTCTGGTATGAACATCAAGGATTTCTTTTCTCCCTTCTCTGTCTGGAACACCAATTTCGATTTCTCTATCGAACCTACCAGGTCTTCTTAGCGCGGGGTCCATTGCATCTCTACGGTTGGTAGCACCGATGACAATGACATTGTCACGGCCCTGCATACCATCCATAAGAGTCAACATTTGCGCAACAACTCTGCGCTCAACTTCCCCACTTACATCTTCACGCTTAGGACAGATAGAATCTATCTCATCGACGAATACTATTGCAGGTGCGTTATTTGCGGCTTCATCGAATATCTCACGCAATTGTTTTTCAGATTCACCGTAGTACTTGGAAATAATTTCTGGGCCGTTAATTGAAGTGAAATGTGCATTAGTTTCTGTAGCGACAGCCTTTGCAATCATTGTTTTTCCAGTTCCTGGCGGGCCGTGTAGAAGGACACCTTTTGGTGGATCGATACCTAGGCGACGGAATAACTCTGGATGCTTCAATGGAAGTTCAATCATTTCACGAACCTTCAACAATTGGCTTCCTATTCCACCAATGTCTTCGTATGTAATTCCTTGAGACTGTCCTACATCATCGTCATCAATCGCTTCGTCTTTGATTACAATATCGGTATCAGAATTAACTTGAACTATTCCTTTAGGAGTGGTTTGAAGAACTGCGAAAGGCAAAGCTTCGGCGAATAGTGTCATTCCTGGAATGAAGATTCTGTCACCAGCAACAACAGGTCGCTTGTTCAATCCTCTTCTGGCAAATCCTTCGATGCCTGGGCCAAATTTGACCTTCTGCTTGTTCGCCATAACAGGAGATAGGACCAGTTTAGTGCAAATCTTAGCATCGACTTTCGAAACAGTAACTCTGTCCCCGAGACTTACGCCAGCATTCTTTCGAATTATTCCATCAACTCTGATAATGTCCATTTTTGCATCTTCTGGGCGGCTTCGCCAGTAAATCGCAGCGGTTGAACGATTATCACCCTTAATCTCGATGATATCTCCGGGTTTCAGATCTAAATCATTCTCGCCACTTATGCGCGCTCTACCGTGACCTACATCACTTGGTATAGCCTTTGAAACCTTCAAAGAAATAGAATCAGTATCTTCACCAGCCATAGGTAAACCCCTCCGTGTGTTCTATCTTCACAGTCGGTATCACTTTAATCCATGGATTTAACTTCAATGCAAGACTTATGTTCTAATTACATGACGCAGGGCCATGACGCACATTCTGGAAGCCGGACTAGAATTCATGGAAAACAACAACCCAGACAACCTGCCTAAGGTTAAAGGATACAATATCATCAACGGACAACTTACCTTGTCTTCAGATGGTTCTACCTTCATCAGCAAGAATCCAGCAGTTCTCGTAGATGAGTTAGGCGAGTTCCCACTTTCCACTAGAGAAGATGTACATTCTGCAATCGCAGCAGCACGAACTGCATTGACAGGTTGGGCGGCAACTCCTGCACCAACCCGTGGTCAAATTATCGGAAACATGGGCCGCTTGTTGATGGAGTACAAGGACGACTTGGTTCGCTTACAAGCACGTGAAATCGGCAAGACGCTGAAAGAATGTGGTGGCGAAATCCAAGAAGCTATTGACACCTGCTTATTCTTCCAATCTGAAGGCCGCCGACTTTATGGTCAAACAGTCAATTCTGAATTACCTGACAAGGAATTATTCACTTATCGACGTCCACTTGGAGTATGTGGGATAATTAATGCGTGCAATTTCCCATCTGCAGTTCCATTCTGGAAAATGATCCCTGCAATCATTTGTGGTAACACATGTGTATGGAAATCCCCACAAGATTCTCCTCTGCTCTCATTCGCTCTGGCACGTGTAATGCACCAAGCAGGATTGCCGGATGGAGTTATCAACTTGGTTCACGGTAAAGGAAGCAGCGCAGGTCAGTACATCGTCGACGCCGTCGATGAAGGCCTTATCAACAAAATTTCATTCACTGGAAGTACTGAGGTTGGCAAAGCAATAGGCGAAGTCTGTGGAAGAAATTTAGTGTCTTGCAGCCTTGAATTAGGTGGCAAGAATCCATTGGTAGTTATGCCCTCTGCAGACATTGATAATGCAGTAGCTGGCGCTTATTGGGGTGGCTTTGGAACAGCAGGTCAGCGTTGTACTAGTTTAGGTAACCTGATTCTTCACAAGGACATCTATGATGAGTTCATGGAGAAATTCATGGCCAAGGTCAAGACCACAAGAATCGGAGACTCATTGAAGCACGATGATGTGTTGTATGGTTCGATGTTATCAGAGAAGTATGCTGTCGATTTCTTGAAAGGAATCGATATGGTTGAGGCAGATGGCGCAACTAAAATTTGGGGACAAGGCAGAATCTCGTCAGGTAATACTCCTGAGAATTTCCAAGGAACTCCAGAAGACGGAGTATACATGTGGCCGCATGTTTACACAAATGTTACCGAGGACATGAAGTGCTTCCACGAGGAAGTATTTGGCCCTGCAGTTACTGTGGTTAAGGCGGATGATTTTGATCACGCTTTGCATCTTGCAAATGCATCTCCTTACGGTTTATCTAGTGCAATTTACACCAACGACCGCCTCGAAGCATACCGTTTCAAGACAGGAATCAAGGCTGGAATGACAGGAATAAACAATTCGACAACAGGTGCTGAAGCTCATCTTCCATTCGGTGGTGTAAAGGGCAGCGGTAACGGTACTCGAGAATCAGGAATTTGGGTAATCGAAGCGTACTCTTACTGGCATGCAGTAAACGATGAGTTATCAGGAAAGTTGCAACTCGCTCAGATGGATGTTGAAGAAATAGAAATCGAAGAAGCAGAAATCGATTGGAAATCTTTGTCTTAACCAAGAAATATTTAGCGAAAAGACTGCAATTTTGTAGTTGGATTCTTGAGTTGTACGGCTCAAAGACAGCATTTTCCGAAATTCTGAGGGAATCCCGGTTCAATGCTTCAAACAAATTATCAAAAGCCTAAACCATTTCGAAGCGGCATAGGGGCGAAATTATGGTTGAACCAAGGCATCTTCCAATGGACAGGGGATTGGGTAAAACCGAGAGAATCGACGCTTGGTGGAAATCACCAATGGCTATGGCGATTTATCTTGGATTGGCTATTGCGTATGCCACCTGGCGGGGCTTAATGGAAGCGGATTTCTGGATCTTTAGTGACTTTGGAAATTCTGCAGGAACCCAAACTATGGCAATTGAAGACAAGGGTAGCCATGTTCTTTCACCACTATTCTCACCGCTTATTATTCCAGGTGAAGACGGTCTGGGCTCGCGTGTGCCAGAAGCTCTTTGGTGGATGAGTCCTGCAATGTTTATTCTGATTATCCCAGCAGGATTCAGAGGAACATGTTACTACTATCGCAAGGCCTACTACCGCTCTTTCTTTGCTAGCCCTGCTGCTTGTGCTGTAAGCACACCATTTGGCGATTACAAGGGAGAGACTAGGCTATTCCTTTTCCAGAATTTGCATCGATATTTCATGTACCTAGCGCTGCTCTACATGTTCGTACTAACGTATGACCTTTGGATGGCAACACAATTCCATCAAAATGGAAATACTTCATTCGGAGTTTCTGTTGGAACCTTAGTACTGTTACTCAATGTAATATTGTTGAGTGGCTATACTCTAGGTTGTCACTCCTTCCGACACATGATTGGCGGAATTCGTAACCGATTCAGAAATGGTGGTGGCTCAATTGCTGAGGCTTGCTGGAAAAGTTGTACCAAACTCAACAAGAATCACAACAAGTGGGCAATTTATTCATTATTCTGGGTAATGTTTTCCGATTTCTATATCTATTCTTGCACAGAAGGTTGGTGGAGCGACATCGTATTGATTGGAGGGATCTGATTGAGCGAGTTCGAAAGTTACGACTACGATGTAATCGTAATCGGTGCCGGTGGAGCAGGACTTAGAGCAGCAATTGAGTCTTCTCGCCAAGGCGCTAATACCGCAATTATCTGTAAATCATTACTCGGTAAAGCCCACACTGTAATGGCAGAAGGTGGAGCGGCTGCAGCCCTCGCAAATGTCGATGACCGTGATGGGTGGCAGACCCACTTCAAAGACACCATGAAGGGTGGGAAATACCTCAACAATTGGCGAATGGCTCAGATTCATGCAAAAGAATCTGCAGATAGAATTCGAGAGTTAGAACAGTGGGGCGCTGTATTTGATAGAACACCTAGTGGCCTAATCAATCAGAGAAATTTCGGAGGCCACACTTATCCTCGACTTGCTCACGTTGGTGATTCAACCGGGCTTGAAATTATTCGAACCCTCCAAGAGAAGGGGATTCACTCTGGTGTTGATGTGTACATGGAGTACACGGTAAGTCACCTGCTACAGGATGATGACGGCACCTGTATTGGTTGTGTTGCATACAACAGAGTCGATGGCTCGATGCATGCTTATTCAGCCAAATCGATAGTCCTAGCAACTGGAGGCATCACTCGATGCTGGTCGGTCTGTAGTGGTTCTTGGGAATACACTGGCGATGGACATGCTCTAGCTTTGAATGCTGGAGCAGATTTAATCGATATGGAATTTGTACAATTCCACCCTACAGGCATGGTTTGGCCACCATCGGTTCGAGGAATTCTCGTCACAGAAGGTGTTAGAGGAGAAGGTGGAGTTCTAAAGAATTCAGAAGGTAAGCGTTTCATGTTCGATAATGTACCTGATATGTTCAAGGGAGACCATGCTGAAACCGAAGAAGAGGCAACAGAGTGGGTTCGACAAGTTGTAGCCGGAGAGAAGGCAAGTGTTCGTAGACCTCCTGAACTATTGACTAGAGACGTGGTTGCTAAAGCGATTAACAAGGAAGTTGCAGAAGGCCGTGGTTCAACTCATGGTGGCGCATATCTTGACATTGCCACTCAGCGAACGGCTGAGGAAATTATTGCTAAGTTACCAAGTATGCATCATCAATTCATGGAATTAGCAGGAGTTGACATCACTAAGGAACCAATGGAAGTTGGTCCAACTGCTCACTATGTGATGGGCGGAGTTAGAGTAGATGCAGAAACTCAAGAATCGACCGTATCGGGGTTGTATGCTGCCGGTGAAGTCGCAAGTGGATTGCATGGAGCAAATCGTCTTGGAGGAAACTCGCTATCCGATTTGATTGTATTCGGTAAGAGAGCCGGTGAACATGCAGCCAAGAGAGCGGCGTCACTTGAGCAACCTACCCTTGATAATGCAGCGATTGAATCTGCGATTGCAGAGAACCTAGCACCTCTTGCAAGAGAGGGTGGAGAAAATCCTGGAAAGGTGTATGATGAGTTGCGTGAAATGATGCAACAAAAGGTTGGAATCATCCGAACTAAAGACGACCTTGAAACTGCAATTACAGATCTAAAGGAATTCAAAGACCGTGTATCGAAGACCTCCTCTGGTAGTTCAATGACCTACAACTCAGGATGGCATCAGGCTCTTGACCTGAAGAATATGGTTGACATTTCTCATGTTTGTACTCTTGCAGCGTTGACAAGAACGGAAAGCAGAGGCGGGCATACACGTGATGATTTCCCAGTTCCCGATAAGGGGATGTGGAGCCACACAACTAACGTCTTGAAGAAAGAGAATGGCGAAATCACAATCCACCAGGAGGACCTAGAACAGCCTCCTGAAGAACTAGAAAAATTACTAGACCGTTCGAAGAAGGAGGCCTGAAAATGTCAAAAATCAATATGAAGGTCTTCCGTGGGGAAGAAGGAGAAGGAGAACTTGTAGATTACGAAGTCGAACTCGATGAAGGAATGGTTCTCTTGGATACAATTCATCGCATTCAGCACGAACAAGATGCAGAACTAGCATGTCGCTGGAACTGTAAGGCTGGTAAGTGTGGTTCATGCAGTGCTGAAATCAACGGTAAGCCTCGTTTGATGTGCATGACTAGAATGGAGGATATCATTGAAGAGACTCCTGAAGATGAAATCATCACTGTAAGGCCGATGAAGACTTTCCCGCATGTGAAGGACTTGGTATCAGATGTATCTTGGAATTATGAAATGGCAGAAGCTGTTGCACCGATTAAGGGTCCAGAAGAGCCGGATTGGGTGTTCAGTCAATTTGAGGCCAGCCGTGCTCAAGAATTCAGAATGTGCATCGAGTGTTTCATTTGCCAGGATACCTGCCACGTTCTGCGAGAGTATCGTAAGTTCGAAGAATTCGGAGGACCAAGAACAATGGTTCGCCTAGCTAATTTCGAGATGCACCCAATGGACCAAGAGGATAGAATCCCTGAAGTAAAAGGTGAGTTTGGAATTAGTTACTGTAACATTACCAAGTGTTGTACCGATGTATGTCCAGCTGGAATCAATATCACTGACAATGCAATCATTCCTCTAAAGGAGAGAGTTGTTGACCGTTACTATGATCCAGTAAAGAGAATCTGGAGAGCCTTATCTGGAAAGAAAGCACGAATGTGATTGCATCTCATTCGCAAGGGGTCATCTGAAACCCATTCGAATAGTCCGGTTTGATTATTCCTTTAAGCAATCAATTCGATTTGCAGTTCCGACCTTTCGGAAACCTCAATGTCTTTTTCAATAGCGATTAGAATAGGCTCTCCCTTCTCTATGTTTACAAAAATGGTTGTGGAGTTTGAACCGCCTTTGTTCCAATCTATTTCTTGTGCGTTAACCGAAATCCAATCCTTGCCGTCGATTTCTCTATCTGTTTCACAACCCAAAATACCTTTCTGTGAATGTTTGCATTCGAAGTAGGTGGAATAATGGCCATTTGTGGACATGCTGTTGGTTCTAAAATCCAATCTAGCATATGCCGCTGTGCTTGTATACTCATAATCCCAGCCTTCACTAATATACCATTGATATATCCGGTAATCTTTCCCATCTATGCTTTGATTTCCAACTTCCCCTCCTAATGATCCAGACAGCCTCAGTTGACAATTGCTATGCTCTACGGAAAGCTCTCCGGTTCCATTCCCTGGGCAGTAGTCATCATCTTCACTAAAATCAATTGAGAGAATAAATGCAAAGGGTAAAACAATGATAAAGCAAATTAGTTGCATCTTTATGACGTCCCTTGGATCCCACCACTTTTCTGTCATGTGAGGAAATAGAATATTCGAACTATTAAACTAAATCCCGGCACAAGCGTTTCAAAGGGCCCCCGTTCCAATTTCTTATGTTCTTCTCGTGAGCCGGATTGTCTGTCGATTTCGTGGCAGATTGTTGTAACTCCTTACCCAAGTCCGAAGATCAGAGTTCCTATGACAATTCTGACCATTGGAAAATTCTTGACGGAGGTGCAGTTTTTCCGCAATATTTAGCCTTGTTCTGTTTCCGTTGCTGACAGGATCTCTGTAACGCCTATTGTTGTGAGGTACGAGTTTATATTGTACGATATCTCCTGTTCTTCTTCTTGGATGGTTTCTGATTCGAGTTCTAATATTAATTGACAATCCTAGGTATTGTGTTCTTATATCACCATTATGTCGTCTCCTTAGTCTGTAAATTCCCGGAGATTCCGGTAAATTTGCAATATTATTGCATCTTCTCCACGTACCCAAGTTACGGGGAGTTGGGGGCCTAGGATTCGGCATGATTTACGTACTATGACCATTTGTATTGAACTTTCTTCAACTCAATCATGAGGGTTGAATGGGGCTATCCGAAACCCCATCCAACAGGAAGAAGTCGTTGGAAGGGTTTTCAGTGGGTCTGTTTGTTCGCTACCCATTCGAATAGGCGACTGTGATAGTGATTACAACCTGTTA
>CETU01170481.1_pt1 | contig 11899 bp, 12 predicted proteins | sample 356531 | NCBI WGS metagenome assembly CETU01 (sample SAMEA2623488, study PRJEB7988) | marine metagenome | isolation source: saline water (ENVO:00002010), including
TTGCATCAGCATCATCCACTCTAGCAATTGCAGATATTTTCGATATGCAACAGTCTAGAATGGTACAAGCAATCCAGTTGCTAGATGAACAGATTGTCTTTGATATTGATGAAAATGAAATGCTATTATTACCGATCAAGGACAAGAAAACACATACTTACGAGGCAGGTGGAGAAAAACATGAATTGGATATAAGACTGTATGAATTAAGGAGTCTGACGTTGAGTTCTGATCCTCAAGGAGTTAAAGTTGGCGAAGTGTTTTGTGCAGCAGAATCATCTTGGGGTGGTGAACTGGATATTCTTGTAGTGGTTAGGCCAATAGGACATACAGGCTTGTCGAGCGACAGGTATGCTGAAAGCCTCACAGTACAGTGGTTATCTGCAGAATAAGTGCGGAAATTGAAAATTTAGGTCAGCCTAAACAATATATATGAGTCACTTTTCGGGCAACCTAAAGTGATATCATGACTAAAGCAAAAATACCAGCAATAATGATACTGATAACCCTACTTTCTGCAAGTCTTGCAGGATGTATAGGAAATGAAGAAGAATCCAACTCGTCAAACTGTAGTGGTGATGAGTTAAAGATCGCATTTGATCTTAAAGATGATTTGACTCCTGAATCTATTGATAACCCAAGTAGAATAGCAGACTATCTTTGTGATGTCTTAGATATGGATGTCACTATCTATGATGTTGACAGTGCTGCCTTAGCAATGGAGGCATTGAGATTCGGAAATGCTGACATAGCAATGAATATTGACGGAGGTCCTGCCTGGGTTGGATGGAATGCTTACAATTTAGAAGTTCTAGCAGCCGACACAAAAGATGATGGAAGAGCCTTCTATAATGCCCATGCATGGGTACTCAAGGGTAGTGAAATGGAGTTGGCTTTGAATGACGATGATGAGAATACAGATCCATTCGCTCTACTAGAAGGAAAAACCTCATGCCACACAGGATGGTTGAAATCTGCAGGCATGCTAATGCCAATGGGATATTTGATCGGGAATGGTTACGTTAATGTTGAAGGAGATTTATCTGATACTGAAACCCTAAGAACCACAATTAATGACTACTTTGACGGCTCAACTGGAAAAGGCAACCCTGCATCAATACCTGTTAGTGGCGGATTGTATTCTGGCTACGCAGGAGCATTGGAGTGCTTGAGTGATGGACATGGAGATGTAGCGTTTGCTAAGGATTCAACTGTTGGCAGTTATTGTGCAAATGAGAATGCTACAGATAATGCTGAGTGGTGTTTAGACATTAGCCAATATGTGCCACTTCCAAAATTCGGCTCATCACCTTCTCACTCCGTAATGTATAACGAAGATGTGTTGGCAGAAGACAAAGAACAGGCTATCAAGGATGCCTTGATTCAGATGAAGGATGATGAAGAGGGACTAGCAATTCTACAAGAGGTTCTTGGAACTGATGCAATGATTGCAACCAACTCTCAAGACCATCTTGGCACATATGGTGCTGCATTAGAAAATATACCTGGAATCTCCACAAAATATGGCAATGCATTTGATGGTGGAACTGCTTTGTCTGATATCAAGTCAACAATAACCATAGCATATTATCTTGCAGAGGACTCATCCGCTAATGCCAACGCAATAGGAATGGCTGAAAGACTGGAGAATGACCTTGGAGTAAATGTTGAATTGTATGATGTATCTTCTGAAGGTATGATTATTCAGGCCCTAAGATTCGGTAATGCAGACATTGGTTTCATGGAAGGCGGTCCAGCATGGATTGCTTGGAAAGAGTATAATCTACAAGTCTTAGCGGTTGAAACCACAACCGCTGAACGAGATACATATTACAATGCAGCAGCATGGGTACTGGCAAACAGTACTATGGCTCAATATCACCTTGATGGAGATGATACAACTGATCCGTTTGCCGAATTGGCTGGAAAAACATCATGCCACACTGGTTGGTTGAAATCTGCGGGAATGTTGATGCCAATGGGTTACATGATTGGTAATGGTTATGTAAATCCTGTAGGAGATACTGAAGATATCAATTCTCTAAGGGATACCATAAATGGTCATTTTGATGGCTCAACCGGAGCAGGAAATCCAGCTTCCATACCAGAAAGTGGTGGACTGTATTCCGGATATTCAGGCGCTCTCGAGTGTTTAAGCGAGGGTTATGGAGATGTCGCATTTGCTAAAGGTGATGAATTCAGTACTGTTCACAAATATTGTGATAATGAGGATTCAAATGACAACTCTGATTGGTGTTTGCCTTTAGATCAATACGTCCAATTGCCTGCATGGGGTTCCTCTCCAAGCCATCCGATAATGTACAATCCGGAAACACTTGATGTTAGGACTCGAAATGCAATATTGAATTCAATGTTAAGTTGGAATGATGAGATGTGGGTAGAAGATTATGAGATGAATGGAGAGACTTACACAGGTTGCTACAATACTGTAACTCATTTCGTTGCTGACATACCTCAAGTTCAATGTGGTGGAGAGATTCTATCTAGCGTCACAAGCAAGGGCTACGGTTTAGCTGCAGGAAATAGTCAGAACCATTTGGGAAGTTATTCTGATCTGTTATCAGCAATACCTGGATTGTCAAAGTACTATCATGACGAAAAATATGGTATTACTGAAGCACAAGACCAGTCCTAGATAGGGTAGTTCCTAAATACAATCTGCTTGCCGCAGTGGAATGGGGTGAATTTTTGGGGCGGCCTAAACCAGTGGACGAAGTTACTGTTTGGGACGGTTTAACCGCTGGTTTAGAACCCATTATTCAACTACGTAGCCTAAATATTGGATATGGCAAATCTTTGGCAAAAGACATAACTGCAGAAATTTACACTGGAGATAGAATTGCAATTATTGGTCCATCTGGTGTTGGTAAAACTACCTTACTTCGGACCATTGCCGGTCTAATAGCACCATTGTCAGGAGAAATCAATAACAATTGTTCTGGCAGAGGCGATATAGGTTACATTCCACAGAAACTAGGTTTAGTAAGGCATAGTAGCGCTAAGAGCAATGTTATGCTTGGTGCAAGAACCAGAAAGTCTCGACTACACTTACCATTCTTTGGTATTGGTGAGGAGCTGAATAAAGAGGTCGATCAATTATTACAAAAATTAGGAATTAGCGAAATTTCTGATGAGCCAGTTAGGATTTTATCTGGTGGTCAACAAAGACGTGTAGCGATTGCAAGAGCCTTGATTCAGAAGCCGAAATTAATTCTGGCAGATGAATTTCTTGGTGAACTTGATTCTGATAATATAGATTCAATCATAGATATTTTAGAGACTCAACTTAGTGAGATAAATGCCACTTTAGTGATGGTTGAACATCAAGAAAATATTGCCCGAAGCATAGCGACAAGAATATGGCGCATTGTGGATAATCAAATCATTGAGGAGAGAGTTCAATGAACAAAAAACTCCTGCTATGGATTATTGCTACTGGGATTCTAACAATCCTAGCAATTGATGATATTGTAGAAGATTGGTCTACAATTGATGGTAGTTTTGAGAATATTTACATATTTTTTACCCAAGATTTGTTTCCTCCTGATTGGTCAATTTTATCATCAGAGCCTAACATAAAGTGTAACTCAGAGATTGGTTTTTTCTGTTCTCAAGCATGGAAAGGTATTTCGGAAACACTTCAAATGGCGTTTATTGCTACAGTTCTTGGATTTGTAATCTCATTGCCAATAGCATCTTTAGCAGCGAATAACCTGTATCCTCTTCCAATCGCAATGGCAGCAAGAGTAGTATTAGCAGGCCTTCGAAGTTTGCCGAGTATTATTTGGGCACTAATTTTTACTATTGCGATTGGATTTGGCCCATTTTCAGGGGTTTTAGCAATGACACTGTACACTATTGGTTATTTGGGTAAACTTCAGTATGAAGCAATTGAGGGCATTGCTAACGAACCTTTAGAAGCCTCGATGGCAATGGGGCTAACTAAATCTGAACGATTCTTATTCGTTGTAATTCCCGAGTCAAGTAATAATTTGATAAGTCAATTGCTGTTTATGTTTGAATACAATGTACGCCATGGAACAGTTCTAGGATTAGTTGGTGCTGGCGGTATAGGGCAATATATTGATACAAATCTAAAATTCTTCGTTTATGACAAAGCTATGGCTTTCTTGATAGTGATATTTGTTGTGGTCGTGATTATCGATATATTGTCGATGGTTATCCGCTCCTATGTGACCGATGAAAGCGATTTCAAGCGACCAAAATGGTGGACGGTTTTACTACCTAGCGATGCCGCGATGAAAATTCACAGGCGAAATTTAGAGTAGGAGTAATTACTCAGCAGCAATGTGAACTGCACCTGCTTTGTAGAATACCTGGATTCTATCTGGTACTTTTCTAGTTAGTCCAGCAACAGCCTCATAAATCTCATCTTTCTTTACTTTGAATGCTTTAGCTGCATTGGCGGTAGACCATGGAACAGTTTCAAAGTCAGACTGGCGAATCCACTCGAACAGTCTCGCTTCTAGTTCGCTCAATTCATCCGCCATGATGTGCGGAAGGCAATATCATACAAAACAACACCGACGAATAAACAATTCAATTCAAACCGACAATTCTACGACAGCATTCTTCTGCATCAATGTCGCCATCAAGTAATTTGTTGATTGCTTTAGTGAATGGAACATTGATATTTTCATCTTCAGCTCGATTGATGAACATTCTTGCTGCTCTAACACCTTCTGCTACCATGGTCATCTCTGCCAACGCTTCTTCAACTGATAATCCGGTACCTAACTTCTCGCCCATACTACGATTTCTTCCGTAGGGGGATGTGGCAGTAACGTATAGATCGCCTAAGCCAGCCGGTCCAAATGCAACTTCTGCTTTCGCTCCAAGTTGCGGTAATAGTAGACAACCTTCCTTGAATCCAGCCATGAAAATTGCCGCTTTTAGATTGTCTCCGCCAAGTGTTCCGACTTTTTTGAGTCCATCAACAAGACCACAGGTTAATGCGATGACATTCTTGAATGCGCCCCATAATTCTGCACCGACAGGATCTGATGCAGAATGTAGAATAAATGTTTGAGTGGTCAAAGTTTCTGCTAATCTTTTAGCAATAGATTCATCCTCACTCGCAACTAAGGCGGTCGTGATGACTCCACCTGCCGCTTCTGGTGCAATAGTTGGACCAGTAACTACAGCTAATGGATTGGATTTTTGTGCGGCATTGAGTTTTTCATGAATAGCTTGAGAGATTAACCGTTTGCCTGGGGCTAAACCTTTTGCAAGGTCAATAAGAACATGCCCAGGTCTCAAGTGTGGAATTACTTCATCAACAACATCTAAAATAACTGAAGATGGAATTGCTAAAACGACTATTTCTACGCCATCTAAAGCCTCATCAAGCCGCATTGTTGCTTCCAATCCTTCGACAGAATGATTTGGGAGATATTTTCTGTTTATACCATCCATAACAACAGACTCATACACTTCTTGTTCGATGGTCCATCCCTTTACCTTGTGGCCTTCTAACAACCACATTCTAGCCACCGCAGTGCCCCAATTTCCAAGTCCAAGAATTGCAATATGTGCCATGTTGACCGAAACTGCGATTTGTATTGTCTTTATGTTAATTGCCGCTATATGAAGGTGAAATTATTGATTTGAGGATGTTATTCCAACAACGAGGTCAGAAAAGGTCTTCATCTTCTTCATCAAAGTCAAAGACATCAGTATCGTCTTTTTCTTCTTTCTTCTTTGCTTTAGTAGCCTTAGGCTTTGGTTTCGCTTTTTGCTTTGTTTCTTTAGCGGAATCATCTTTTTTGGCCTTTGCATCAGCCTCGGCCTTTTGCGCAGCAGCCTTCTTTTTCATCTCTTCAGTAGCAGCTTGAGTACGAGCATTAGCAATTTCAAGTTCTCTAGCTTTTATTTCTTCAGTAGACCTACCAGTTTGCGCTGCGAGACTTCTTCTTCTATCTTCTCTGGCTTTACGCTCGAGTTGCTTGTGTCTTGCCTTTTCGATATTTTGTAGCATGTACATAGCATCGTGCTCAAGCAATGGCGAATCTGAGATAAGTGTAATGTCTAACCATCCGCCCTCTTCTACAATAAATTCTGCTAGAGGTTCAAAGTTCAAGTCTGACTTCTTGATTTGAGTATAGTGCATTGCATTACCAGTTCTGTGTTCGACTCCAGAGAAATGGCAGTAGAATTCTTTGGTACCAATTGTTTCCCTCACTAAATCAAACATTTCTCCATAATCTTCAGAGGTCCTCATACTACCATGTCCTCTGGAATGTATGTGGGCAATGTTGAGTACCGGTACAGTTCCTTCAACATGGTTAACAACTTCAAGAACTTCTTCAAGACTACCCCATAACTCTTGTCGACCTGAGGTTTCAATACCAATTTTTGATGGAGTTCCGTCCTTTAACCATGGGAATACAGGGTAAATATCTTCATCATCATGCCAAATTTCGTGGACTCTATCAACAATTCCGGCAAATACATTCGCTAATTGTTCGTTTGCTGCACGACCTCTGCCCATATCGCCGTAATGTCCAGCATGGAGCGTTATGTGACGAGCATTGATTGTCTTAGCTGCTTGTAATGTAGATTCAATTTTGGTCAATGAACGTCCTCTTTCGACTCTATCACCAAGTAATTCCGAATAATAAGGGCCGTGAATGTTCATTTCGAATTCAGTTTTATTAGCCAAAACTCCGGCTTGCCAGTATTGTTCAAAATGTTGTGGAGCAATCATTCTAACAGTCTGGACTTCCATGGTTTCCAAACCAAGAGAGATGATGTCGTCCATACCTTCTACGATAGTACGACCTTTGCATGATAATGGAATACCTGCTGGACCCAATCTAATCGGCAACTACATCCCCCCGCAGGTTCAAGCCAATGGTCACCTAATGATAAGACCTTTCCGTTATTCGGGCAAAAAGACCCGTAAAAAGGTAAATTTGGTTGCTATGATTTTATGCGACACTTCATCAATGAGAGGTTCAACCCGTAGGCATGAGCAATTCAATTAAAGAGGCTATTGATGCATTTTCCAATGGCTTGCCAGTTTGTCTTTTTGATTCTGAAAAAAGAGAGGGAGAGACTGACCTTCTATTCTCTGCTCAACACGTTACTCCGGCAAATATGAGGCAATTACGTCAAGATTGTGGAGGATTACTTTTCTTAGCGATCGGGCACGAAGTTGGCGAAAAGTTTGGTTTACCATTTTTGCAAGACCTTCATACGCATGAAGTTTTAACAAGTCAATATGATGTATTGAAAGAATTAGTAACCAATGATTTACGCTATGATTCGCGTTCTGCATTTACCTTGTCTTTAAATCACAGAGGAACATATACAGGGATTACCGACAAAGACCGTTGCCTAACAACAAGGAGATTTGCAGAATTAACCAATGAGGTTTTTAGTAACAATATAAGTCCTAAAGAGGCTAAAAGATTACTTGGACAAGAATTTAGAACACCCGGTCATATCCCAGTTTGCAGAGAAACCGAGGGTGGTTTGTCACGCCGGCAAGGGCATACTGAATTAGCAGTTGGCTTAGCAAGATTAGCTAATGTTTCACCAGTAGTAATTGGTGCAGAAATGCTTGAACCAGATGGCGATTTAGCACTCTCTGTTGATGAAGCTAAATTATGGGCGAAATCAAGAGATATTCCATTTCTTGAGGGTGCTGATATCATCGAAGCATTAAACATGAAAAACTAAACGATAGAATCATCAATATCATTGAACAGCATTACTTTGGAGAGGATTTAATGAGAGTTATGGCCGTTGGAGTTTTCGATTTACTTCATGCTGGTCATCTTCATTATCTTGAACAGGCTAAAGCACTTGGAAATCATCTTACTGTCGTAGTTGCACATGATGATACAGTTAGAATTAGAAAGCATGAGCCGGTAACTAATCATGACTTGAGAAAACGTATGGTAGAGGGATTGAAGCCTGTTGATGAAGCAATAGTTGGTAACTCACCAGATGTATCAATTTTTGAAATTTTACCAGTGGTTAATCCAGAGATTATCGCATTAGGTTATGACCAAGAGCATGCTGAAGATTCAATACGACAAAAGTTGAATGAATTAGGTTATGGGGCAATTAAAGTTACTAGGGTCGAGGGATTGAGTGATGATTTAGATGGCACTAGGAAAATAATTGCACGAATTCTTGATTTGTCAAGAAATAAAGACTGAGGGAAGTAAAATGTTTACTGGAATAGTCCAAGGTATTGGTGAGATAATTTCAGTATCTACGGAAAATACTGTAACTTCTTTCGAAATAAAATTACCAAATGTTGATGATTTAGCAATTGGCGCTAGTGTCTCGGTAAACGGCGTATGTCTTACAGTAGTAACAATAACTTCTGATATAATCAAATTTGATATTATCGATGAAACTATTCAAAGAACAAACTTAGGCGATTTATCTGTTGGCGATTATGTCAATATAGAGCGCTCACTAAAGTTCGGCGATGAAGTCGGCGGCCATATCTTATCAGGGCATATTTTTGATACTGGAATAATCAAAAAGAAAACCACTTCAGGCGATCAAATGTCATTGAATATTTTAGCACCTCCTTCAATTCACAAATATCTTACTGAGAAGGGTTACATTGCTGTAGATGGTATTTCACTAACCGTTGGCAAGGTTGTTGATGGTTGCTTTGATTTGCATATTATTCCAGAAACTATGAGATTAACTATTCTCGATACGAAAGAAGTTGGTGATATTGTCAATATTGAAATTGATAGTAATACTCAATTGATAGTTGAAACCATAGAGCGTTTGTTAAAGGATAAGGTGGCATGAAATGAAAATAGTAGCAGTTTGTGGTTCATTTCACAAAAAAGAAATTGAATTGATGCTTAAATTCGCTAAAGAAGAAGCAATGGCTCATTCTATAGAAATTGCAGAAGTGATTTGGGTGCCGGGTTCAATGGAAGTTCCACTTGCTTTAAATCGTGCAATAGGAGATTTTGATGGAGCAATTTGCTTGGGAATTATCGAAAAGGGTGAAACCTTACATGGAGCATCAATGGGTAATGCGGTTTTGAAATCAATTGTAGATCTACAACTTTCACATAACAAACCAATAGGTTTGGGAATTATCGGCCCTGGTGCAGAGCCACAACATATCGAGCCTCGTTTAGAGCCCCATGCCAGAGCCGCAGTCAATGCAGTTGTGGTCATGAATAATCAGTAGAGATATTTACTAATTAGTCGAATCAATATCATTTATTGATGTAAAGATTCAATAGGTGAGTGTACCCTCTCAAATTTGCAGGCGATTAGATGAGTAGTGTTAGGGATGTAGTGATAATTGGTTCTGGGCCTGCAGGCTATACTGCTGGATTGTATACTGCTAGGGCTATGCTCAATCCATTGATGTTTGCAGGATACATGTCTGGCGGTCAATTGATGTTAACATCAGATATCGAAAACTTCCCTGGTTACCCCCAAGGTATTGGTGGGCCAGAAATGATGATGCAGTTGCGTGAACAGGCTGAAAGATTTGGTCTAGAAGTACAAGATAGAAATGTCGAATCTGTTGATTTATCTCAACGACCCTACAAAGTGGTAGTTGAAGGTGAAGAATTTCTTACTAATGCCATAATTATCTCCACTGGTGCCGAATCTATCTGGTTAAATGCACCGGGTGAAGCAGAACAAAAAGGTCGTGGAATCTCAACATGTGCTACCTGTGATGGTGCATTCTTTAGAGATGAAGAAGTACTGGTAATTGGTGGTGGAGATTCAGCTTGTGAAGAAGCAACATTTTTGACTCGATTTGCCTCAAAAGTAACTCTTGTTCATCGAAGAGATGTCTTTAGAGCTAGTACAATAATGTACGAGCGTGCTGCAAATAATGACAAGATTGAGATTAAAACTTTCAGACAAGTCAAAGAGTGGTTATCTGATGAAAACGGACTTACTGGAGCAGTACTTGAGGATCCAAGAGATGGTTCGATTGAAGAAATTGCTGCTAGTGGAGCGTTTATTGCGATTGGACACAAACCAATCACTGGGTTCTTAGGTGGTCAAGTTGAGACTGATGATAATGGCTATATTATTCACAAACAACACACTATGACTTCTGTAGAAGGTGTATTTGCGGCTGGAGATGTAGTCGATACAAGGTACAAGCAAGCAATTACTGCTGCTGGAATGGGTTGTCAAGCGGCAATGGATGCTGAAAAATGGCTGGAAGAAAACCTCCATTGAACAACCTCTTAATTCATCAATTAGCATACTCTCGCATGTTCATGGTCGACATCAATAGGTATGCAAGGCATATCTCGCTTCCTGATGTTGGCATAGAGGGTCAGAAATTAATCACCCAATCAAAAGTACTCGTAGTTGGAGCCGGTGGATTAGGTAGCCCGGTACTGCTATACTTGGCTGCTGCAGGAATTGGCGAGATTGGAATTATTGATGATGACGTAGTTGATTTATCAAATTTGCAAAGACAGGTAATTCACAATGAATCGCATATTGGCATAGCAAAAGTCGAATCAGCTAAAGAGCGAATATTATCGGTAAATTCAGCAGTAAAGGTAACAATATGGAATGAGCGGTTATCGCCAGATAATGCTCAAAAAATATTTTCAGGTTGGGACTTAATTATCGATGGAACTGATAATATTCCAACTAGATATTTAGTTGATGATATTTGCAAAATTCTTGGTATTCCTTGGGTATATGGTTCAATCTATCGATTTGAAGGCCAAGTTAGTGTATTCAATTATAATGAAGGGCCCTGTTATAGAGATTTATTTCCTGAACCTCCACCAAGCAAAATGATTCCATCTTGTGCTGAGGGAGGTGTATTTGGTGTTCTTCCGGGGGTAATCGGATCATTACAAGCAACAGAAGCAATCAAAATTATACTTAATAGAGGTGAATCCCTGTCTGGTAAATTATTGCTTTATGATGCTGAAGCCATGTCATTTAGAACGCTTAATTACTCAAAAAATGACAGTACTGAAACTAATTTGAGCGAGGTAAGGAAAATGTTTGAAGATAATGGGTGGTGCCAATCTTCAAACTTAAGTGATGGTGAAATTGAAGAACCGGCAACCGCTGGTAAGGTTATGTTCAACAATCTATCAGTTGCGCAGTATGAAGAGAAAAAATCGAATGGTTGGATGCCTTTTTTGATAGATGTTAGGTCTGATGGAGAATATGATCAAATGAGGGTATCGTTTACTGATTTACAAGTCCCTCACGAAGATATTCTAAGTAAGGTTGAGCAAATACCAAAAGATCGTGATATCATTTTGCTGTGCAGAAGCGGTATGCGTTCACAGATGGCTGCTATGTTCTTAATGGATGCAGGATATGATGGACATAAATTGTACAATTTAGATGGTGGAATAATGGCATGGAGTAGTCATATTCCCGCAGATATTGAATGATTGGCAAATTTTGTTTGGTTTTTTTAATTCTCGGTAAACTAACCGTTAGGTAGTTTTCCGCATCTTTGGACAATTTACAGGATGAGGTTCAAATGTTGGAGTTAGTTTTCATCATATACGGGGGGGATAATTTTGGCCAAAGTAATCGTTGCAGATGAAAATGAAGGCAGAAGGACTCTTCTTGCAAATACTCTCGAACGAGAGGGTTTTGATATTACTAGAGCAGGTACTCTAAGGCAAGCTGAAGGCACTGCATTAGTTACAATGCCAGAAATTGTTTTGATGGAAGGGGAATGGAAAAATGGCGATGCTATAGACGCTGCGCAAAGATTGATGGGCGACCCTGAATTTGCATTCAAGTGTAGAATTGTTGTTTTGTCAAGAAATTCAAGTCAAGAATATTTGATTTCTGCAGCAAAGGCTGGCATCTCAGAAGTGATTGCCAAACCTATAGACATGAAAGTTCT
>CETU01021414.1_pt1 | contig 11886 bp, 11 predicted proteins | sample 356531 | NCBI WGS metagenome assembly CETU01 (sample SAMEA2623488, study PRJEB7988) | marine metagenome | isolation source: saline water (ENVO:00002010), including
GATGCAGATTCAGATGGTTTGTGTGGAGATGTAGATGAGTGTCCATATGATATAGACTCAGATGGCGATGGAGCAGATGATTGTGTGGATCCAGAACCTGATTGTGCAACGAATGATACAGATGAATGCGGACTTTGTGCTGGTGATAATTCAACATGTTCGGGTTGTACAGATATGGAAGCTTTCAATTATGACTGTTTATCAGGAAACCTCCCTCAAGACATGGTTAATGGTTGTGGAGAAGATGTGATAGTCGATGATGGCAGTTGTATTTATACACCTGAAGGATTTGAGTTTAATCAATCATCTTTACAGGCATTTTATTTTGTTATTTCTTCTGATTTAGATGAAGAGCCTTTAGAAGAACTTTCTGATTGGATTGGTGTTTTTAATGGCGATGTATGTGTTGGTTCGTGGCCTTGGGTCGGACCATATACAACTCTTCCAGCAATGGGTAATGATGGAGATTCTTATTCTAATGGATATTTAAATCCAGGTGATACTCCAACATTTAAAATATTTGATGGCTCTACAGGGGGTATATATGATGCTCAGCCTTCTGAGGATATCCCATGGAGTAATAATGGATTATATACTCTTGATTACATAAGTGGATTCTCTGAGATTAGCTATGCTATAGATCTTCATTATGGTGCAAACTTGATTAGTTTCTATGCGCTTCCAGATGATGTTTCCTTAGGGAATATGTTCTCTTCAGTAGAAGGGTCTGTTACAGGTGTTATAGGTGAAGGTGTAGCGGCTTCTCCAAATCCTAGTTTAGGTTGGGTGGGTAGCTTGAGTGAGATTGAAGCTAGAAATGGATATTGGGTTAAAATGGAAGATGCTGGAATTTTAAGTGGTGCAGGTCAACCAACCGACCCTGAGCTTCTTTATGATCTTCATTATGGTGCAAATTTAATATCATACCCATTCTCTGGTTCTGCTAACCTTGAGAATACTATTCCATCGGAGATATGGGATAGTATTGATGGTGTTATAGGTGAAGGGGTAGCAGCTACTTATAATGAGGCGCTTGGATGGGTAGGTAGTTTATCATCTCTCGAGGGTAGTAAAGGATATTGGTTTAAAGTAAATGAAGCAATTGACTTTAATTATATACCACCAGCAGACTTAGCTAGAGTATCTTCTAATGATAACTCTGAATATCTAGAAGAATATGAATATAATCAATCTACAAGACAAGCTTTCTACTTTGTAGAATCTATAGAAGGTGTAGAAGATGGTGATTGGATATTATCATATAATGATAGAGTTTTAGTTGGAGCTAGACAGTGGAATGGTAGTTATACTGATATTCCAGCAATGGGTTATGATGATGAGCTATACTCAGCTGGATATTGTCAAGATGGAGATGTTGTATCTTTAAAACTATTTAGGCCATCAACGGGAGATATTTTTGATTTAAATGGTAATGATATCCCTGTTTGGGAAGATAATGCTATAAATATTATTAATTACTTAACTTTAAGTTATCCTGATATTCCAGGTGGATTTGAGCTAAGTGGAATATATCCAAATCCATTTAACCCATCTACTACAATAAACTTTTCAGTTTCAGAGAGCATGGATCTAAAGTTAGTTATATATGATATGCAGGGTAGAGCAGTTCAAACGTTATTAGATAAAGACTGTAGTCCAGGTTCATATAATATTAATTGGAATGCAAATGGATTTGCTAGTGGAGTTTATTTTGCAAAATTATCTTCTGTTAAGCATGAACAGGTGTATAAATTAATGCTTATAAAATAATATTTTAAAAGGGCTATTTAAATAATAGCCCTTTAGAAAAATAATTCTAAATTACATTATAGGAGATATAATGAAATACTTATATAGAATAATAGTATTGCTATTTTTTTTAACAGCTTTATTTTCAGAAGATGCTATTAAATATTCAAAGATTCCAGAAATTAGTGATAATGAATTATCAATGTTCTGGGATGGAAAAAATATTTTACAGCCTAAAGTGCCTATTGAGTTTTCATCTTTATATAAGGATGGACCATTATTACTAAGTTTTTGGTTTTTGGGTTGTGGCCCTTGTGTAGCAGAGATGAAGCATTTATCTAAATTTAATGAGAAATATAAAGAGTCAGGTTTTAAAATTGTTAGCATTAATACAGATAAGCAAAGCAAAAAAAGAATAAAGTCTTTTGTGAAAAAAAAGAAATATTCTTTTAATATGCTATTTGATCAGAAGGGTAAAGATGGGGTAATTAAGAAGCTTGGAGGGTCAGATTGCCCTTATACTGTTTTAGTTAATACTGATGGGACTATTTACTCAAAACATACAGGCTATGAAAGAGGTGATGAGGTTATGCTTGAAAAAGAAATTAATGAGCTTATTAATTATAACAAAATCCTTGTTAAAAATACTGATGTAGATACTATAAAAGTAGATATTAAGGAATGATATCTTTGATTCAGTTAGTTTATATATTTTTTTTAATATCTTTATCATTTTCACAGATTAATATACAATTATCCCAATCATCTAGTCTGGCTGAGGGGAATGAGCCTAATAGTGTTTTTCCAAATGAATCATCAGATCCAGATACTACTAAATATAAAATCAATGAAAATATTTTTGATTTAGGGCTTAGTTATAAAAAGTTTTATTTAAATACAAAAATTGAGTATAGTAAATCTCCGGTCTTTGGCCAAGAGCGGACTAAAATTGATGATATGTTCCATAGCTACTATTTGGAGTATATAGGTAATAGATTAAATTTTAAGCTTGGGAATATCTATTCAAACTATAACAGAGGTCTTATTATAAACACTTATAGAGATGAAAGTACTGATTTTGATAATAGTGTTTTAGGAGTAGAGCTAGGTTATAGATTATCAGATTGGATGCGATTATACTCTATCTATGGTACAGATACTTATGAATCTAGAACAAACTCCACATTGCAGCTTAATGATTTATTTTTTGATAATTCTATTGGATTTATTGGTTCTGAATTTTCTCTTATAGATGATTTAGTTGTTAATTTGCAGTATATGAATCAAGAGTTAGTTGTTGATGAAGACGAAGGTGAGAACTTTTTAGAGTTTTATTCAAATACTTCTTTCATTCTAGGACGATATATATCTGATAACCTAGTTGATTTTTTAAGTGATGATATCACAAAGTATAATATTAACTCAAATAAACTAGGAGCATCCATTCAAACGTATATGTATGGTGTAGATATTTATGCAGAGTATGTTATAAATAAATATACAAAGCTTAAACCAGGCGTTGTAGTAGGAGATGAATTAGATGGAAGTTTGTTTTATGCTTCTTTATATGCAGATATCTTCAATTTAGGTATCACCTATGAGTATAAGAGATATGATAGTCCCTATTACATAAAAACAGTATCTTCTGCTCCATTTGTATATAAAGAATCAAGCTCTGTATTACAATCAAGGTTATCTCATCTAATGAATTTTGTTAATGAGACTGGTCATCAGTTTGATCTTTTATATCCAATTAACGATAATTTCATGCTTAACCTCAACTTATCAACAGCAAGAAGAATACATTCATCAACAGCTACAAGCAATGAAATAGATTTATCGTATAATGCAGAAGGTCTTGATATTGCTAATGGACTTGAAAACATGAATGATCTTTGGTCTCAAACATCATCTAGCTCTGATTATGAATACACAAGCCCTCCACGGTTACTAGATGTTATCAGTATGAGCAAAGATCACTTTAGTTATGCATTTTGGCCATATAGGCAGTTTTATATGGGATTAAGTGGGTATATGTTTGATGATCAGCTTGATTTTAATATTGGGCTTGATTTTTTTGATCATATTAAAGATTGGGGTGAGGGTGATTTTTCTGGTATGATTAATAATAATTATAATTATGATTTTGATGAAATTGAATCTTCAGTTCATACTGAAATAAATAATTATTGGGGAGCAATTGTACAAAATTATTATGACCAAGTAGAAGAATATCAAGTTTTAATTGACATGGGACTTTATACACAAGAAGAGGTTGATTTCTTGATATTAGAGGGGTTAGTTCCTGGAGTTGAATTAACAAATATATATGAAATTGAGGAGTTGAAAAATAATCAAAAAGAAGAAGCTACAAATTCATTAGAGCAATACATATTTGATGAGCTTAATCATGATAATCAAAAATGGCTTTACACGCATGAAAGCGCTATGACGATTCCTACTAAATGGGGGTGGAATTTTGGAGGAGGAAATTCGGTTTTACTTTCTCTTGAAAAACAGTGGAGGGAAGTGGAAAAAAATAAAGATTATGTATCTAATATATCCAATGCTTATAATGATGTAACAAATTCTATTGAGAAATCAGATGAAACATATTTATCGTTGTCTTATAAGACAAAGATGTTAAAAGTATTTAAAAACCATACTCTTAGCAATACCTTTACCTTATTTTATAATAATGAGAAATATGAGCGTACTGATAATATTACAGGTATTGACGGTGATGTTGTGGAGTCTGTAAATGAAAAAAGTGGAAACTGGAATGGAATTCAATTAACAGTTAATTTTAAGAATAGTAATTCCAATACAATTGACTTTTTGTTTTCAAATTCAAAGATGTCCATATTTTATGGTTCTCAAAGAGGGGGTTTGATTTGTGCGAATGGTGTATGTGCAGTTCAGCCTGAGTTTATAGATGGAGTTAAATTCTCATTTTCAAAGACATTTTAATTGTTACAACTTGATGTAATAATTACCGTGATTATTCATAAAAAAATTAATATATTAAAGTAGATTTATTACTGGGAGAGGACTATGTTAAAGAATTTTTTAATATTATTATCTGCATTTTCTATGACTTTTGCCATTTATAATGTAGGGCAAACAGTATCTATAACTCACCAACAACAAATTTTAGATGTTTGTCATGGCCATGAGCCTAATGGTGAAACAGATGGTGAAATGTCTTTATATGATTATAATGGTGATTATAATGGTGGTACACATTATGTATTTCATATTGACCTAGCAGCAAGCTGGTGAGGCCCTTGCTTTTCTTCCATCGGTTCGATGGATCAGATTTCTGCAGCATGGGAAATGGGGTACCAAGAGGAATATAATGTAGTTAATTTTACTAACCTTGATGATATTGGACAACCATATACGTGTTCTCAATGGGGTAATCAAGGTAGCCTTAATGATAATCTTATAACTGAAGATCCTGGATATACTTTGTTTAATCACTTTAACTCTCAGAATGGTTTTCCTAGTAATGTGTTTATAGATCATAATATGACAGTTCATTGGAAGGGAAATAATCTAAGCTATTACGTTGCAAATTTAAGATTTGAAGAAATGTTAGAGGCTTGTGAAAACGATCCTAATGCTAACTGTAATCAGTGTACAGACTGTGATGAGGATGGGACATATGATGATGAAGATAATTGTCCGGGGCTTTATAATCCATCTCAAGAAGATTCTGATGGTGATGGTTTAGGAGATGAATGCGATGATTGCCATAATCTTTTAGGTGATTTAAATGATGATATTAATATTGATATCCTTGATATTATTAATTTAGTTAATATTATTTTATCTGGTGGACTAAATTCTACTGAATATGATGATTGCGTTAAAACTGATGCAAATATCGATGGTAATGCAGTTATTAATATTTTAGATGTTATTCAGCTTATTAACATGGTACTTGGTACTGCAAGATTAGATGTTGAGATCGATAATTATGCGGTAGCACAAATTTACTATGATAATGAGGATTTGATTATAAGAATAGAATCAAACTCTGATATTGCTGGAGTTGAGATGACTATTAATTCTGATAAAAATCTTAATGCTTATTTAAAAGATAATAGTCACATAGAAACTCTATCTAATTATTATGATAATAAAATTAAACTAGTTTCATATAATACTTTTAATGAAGTCTTTGATAGTCATGTAGTTGAATATAGGTTTGAGGGTGGAAATGAAATTAATCAGGAAGATATATCATTAACAATTGGATCTCCTATTGGTGAAGAGTTTAGTGTGACAACAAATTATAATGGTAATGTTTCTCATATTAACCCTATGACGTTTAAGTTACATGATGTTTATCCAAATCCATTTAACCCATCAACACAAGTTTCTTTTACGCTACCTAAAGAAGACTATGTAAGTTTGCATGCTTTTAATATCAAAGGAGAGCTTGTTGATACTATTTATGAGGGTTATCAGATAGAGGGAACTCATTCATATACATGGAACCCTTCATCTCTTTCATCTGGAGTATATTATATAAAAATGATTTCTAGTGGTAGTTCATTAAGTGTTAAGGCGATATTGCTAAAATAAGAAATAGTTAAAGTTAGTAGTTATTAATAAAATTAAAGGGGTTCTTAATTGAGAATCCCTTTTTTTATATACTTAGATTTAATTAATTCTTATTAACTTTACAGTAAATTGCACCCGTGGCTCAACTGGATAGAGCATCTGACTACGGATCAGAAGGTTGCAGGTTCGAATCCTGCCGGGTGTACAAATAAAATGGACGTATTATGGAATCTGTAATTAGAAGATATGGATATAAATTTATTTTTGTAGTCTTTACTTGTTTTATTATAAGTGCTTTTTATAATAAAATTGTGAATGCTGTACCTACAGTATGGTGTTATGAATGTCAAAAATATGTACCCGAAGATTTAACCGGTCATCAATTAGAACCTTTAGAAGAGCTATAATGTTTTTTATAATATTCTTTTCTAGTATATCATTTTTATTCTCAAAATCTGATGAATATGTATTACTTATTTCATTTGATGGATTTAGATATGATTATCTTGAATTTACAGATACTCCTAATTTTGACAAGTTTATTAGTGGTGGTGTTCACTCCAAATCATTAATTCCAGTTTTTCCTTCTCTTACATTCCCTAATCATTATTCAATAGCTACTGGATCATATACAAATGCACATAAGATATTATCAAATTCATTTTTCAGTAAAACTTTAGATAAAAAATATTCAATGCGAGATTCAAAATCCGTTCAAAATGGAGATTTTTATGGAATGGAACCAATCTGGGTTACTGCAGAAAAGAATAATATAAAATCAGCTACATACTTCTGGATTGGTTCAGAAGCAGAAATATTAGGTTATAGACCTTCAATATATAAAAAATATGATGGAGCTGTTCCTTTTGAGTCAAGAGTTGATTCAGTTGTTACTTGGTTTGAATACTCAGAAGATAAAAGGCCCAAATTAACGATGCTATATTTTAGTGAACCCGATTACACTGGTCATGGTTACGGCACTGAAGGCGATGAAATTATTTCCTCAATTAAAGAAATGGATGCTTTGCTTGGCTATACCATAGATAGGTTAAAAACTTTAGATATATATAATAAATTAGATATTATTATTGTTAGTGATCATGGCATGGCAAATGTTAGCAAGGATAGAGTCGTTTTGTTGGATAATTACATTAATCTTGACCAGTTTAATGCTATTATAGGGCCTACTATTACAAGTTTAAATATTAAATATAATAAAAGTATTATAAATATAAATGATATTGAACATTTATCTATTTTTCCCAAGGATGAAATTCCAGATAAATATTACTTTAAAAATGATGATGCTCCAGATTATTTATTAGTTGCAGATGAAGAGTGGTTTATAAGTACTACATCTAATATGAAAAAAAATAAACATTTTCCGGCTGGTATGCATGGATATACTTCTGATAATATTAGTATGCATGGAATTTTTATGGCATCTGGACCTTCATTTTATAATGGAGTATTAGTTGATTCTTTTGAAAATATTAATATCTATCCTTTAATTTGTCAAATTTTTAGTATGAAACCATATGATCGTATTAATCAAGAATATTGGAACCAGCCAATAATTAATCAAATTTTAAAGTAATGGATATTTTTTATTCAAATAATATTTCAGATGATCAAAATATTACATTATCATCTACTGAGTCACGTCACTGTATAATAGTTTTAAGAAAGACGATAGGGGATAAGATTGATATTTTAAATGGCAAAGGTGAAAAATATAGATGTGAAATTATAGATGATAATAAGAAAGCAGTAGCTGTAAAAATTATTAAAAAAAATAAATTTATAAATCAAAATCCAAAATTACATTTAATTATTTCTCCAACTAAATCTCATGAAAGGTTAGAATGGTTTGTAGAAAAATCAATAGAAATTGGAGTTTCTGAAATTTCTTTTATAAAGACAGATAGAACTATTAGAAAAAAAATTAATATTGATAGAATTAATAAAATTGCGATATCTGCGATGAAACAATCCGGTCAATTCTTTATTCCTGCAATAAATGATTTAGATAGTCTTAAGAATGTCCTTTCTAGAATATCCCAAAAACAGCGTTTTATAGGTTATTTAGATAAAGGACGTAAAAAGCATATAGTAGATGCCTATGATAAAAAAAATGATTGTTGTATAATGATTGGCCCAGAAGGTGATTTTAGTAAAACTGAAATAGATTTAGCAAAGAATAATAATTTCAAACCTATTTCTCTAGGTAATAATCGTTTAAGAACTGAAACGGCTGGGATATATGCAGTTAGTGTGATAAGGACGTTGAATGAATAGTGATACTAATATCTATGAAAAATGGATGAGATACGCAATAATAGAAGCTATAAAAGGGTTAGATGATGGAGAAGTGCCAGTAGGAGCGGTAATAGTAAATCAAAATAAAATTATTGGAAGAGGATATAATCAGGTAGAATCATTAAATGATGCAACAGCTCATGCTGAAATGATAGCAATTACATCTGCTAGTAGTACTAATCAAGACTGGAGATTAACAGATTCATTTTTATTTGTAACAAAAGAACCTTGCCCTATGTGCGCTGGAGCTATTTTGAATTCAAGATTAAAAGGTGTTATATATGGTTTTTATGATGAAAATTGGGGTTCATGTGGTTCTTATTATGATATATGTAGAGATAAAAAAAATAATAAATTTCCAATAATAAAGGGTGGTATTCTAGAGAGAGATTGTAAAGAATTAATTGAACAATTTTTTATTAATAGAAGAAAACAAAAAGTGTGATTTATATCATTTTTTGATTATATCATTATATATAAATTAAAGTTGTAAGGGATATAGCTTAATTAGCTACCTACTCCTTACTCCTTTTCTGCCTTTGGAATGGATAATACAAAGCCCTACTTGTAGGGCTTTGTATTATTCCTTAAAATTTAATAAAATATATCTATCAAGAAAGGTCGGTTAATACTATGAAATATTTATTCGCTATATTGTTATCTGCATTTATTTTTTCATCTAATAGTTATATTGTTCAAAATGAATCGAGCTCATTGGAATGGGTTGGAAGTAAAATTACTGGTAGTCATAATGGACATGTTGATTTTTTATCTGGTGAAATTATTTTTAATGATAAGACAATATTAACAGGAAATTTGATTGTTGATATGCAAACGATAACCAATGAAGATATCTCTGATTTAAAATATAGAGGATACCTTGTTAATCATCTTAAAAATGAAGATTTTTTTAGTGTTGATAGCTTCCCTTATGCAAGATTAGATATATTAAAACATTTAGAGATCTCAGATGAATATAGAAAATTAGGTTTTAACGCTTTAGTGAAATGTAATTTAACTATAAAAGGGATTACTCATGAGGTTGATATTCCAATGACTCTTGATGTTTATAATGGACATGCAATAGCTAAAGGATCCATTAATATAGATAGAACTTTATATAATATCAGATATAAGTCAAAAACAATTTTCCCAGATCTTGGTGATAGATTTATCTATGATGATTTTACTCTTAATTTTTCTATTAGAGCTAATAGACAATGGGTAGAATAACTCTTTGTTTTATAATAGTATTTTTAATATCATGCGCTGCACAAAATACTATAATAGAATTTGATAGATATAATATCGAAAAAGAATATTATCCTAATGGTTTACTAATGTATGAATCTAGTTATAGATATAATAAGCTTGATGGAATCTCTAAAAGTTGGAGTGAGGATGGTAACTTAACATCAAAAGTAGAGTATAAAAATGGTTTAATACATGGTACTTGGGAAACTTATTATCCTTCTGGAAAATTAAAAAATAGAACTTTGTATATTGATGGTAAAAAACATGGTAAAGAAGTATGGTTTCATAGTAATGGTCAAAAACAATCTGAAGCTTATTATACTAATGATTTACTAAGTTCAGAGATAATTAGATGGAATAAAAATGGGGAAGAAATCACTAACTATTAAAATCTAATGAAAGACAATGATAAAAATTGGAGTCTTGAAAATAGTTATTTAAAGTTACCTAATTGCTTTTATGAAAGAATAAACCCAAGTTTAGCTCAAGACCCAAAATTAATTTATTATAATAAGAGTCTTTCGAAAAAACTTAATCTAGAATTTTTCAACGAGGATTTATCATTAATTACTAACTATTTTTCTGGTAATAAATTACCTCAAAATTCAAAACCTATTGCTCAAGCATATGCAGGACATCAATTTGGAAATTTTACAATGCTTGGTGATGGTAGAGCAATTTTATTGGGTGAACAAAAAGATTTAAATGGTGAACTATATGATATTCAATTAAAGGGAGCTGGAAAAACCTCTTTTTCTAGAGGAGGTGATGGTAGAGCTACATTAAGTTCAATGTTAAGAGAATATATCATAAGTGAATCAATGCACTGCTTGAGAATTCCAACTACTAGAAGTCTTGCAGTTATTGATACTGGAGAGAAGGTATATAGACAGTCAATTAATAATGGTGGTATTTTAACTCGAATTGCATCTAGTCATGTTAGAGTTGGTACTTTTGAATATGGAAGATATTTTTGTTCAAAAGGAGACTTTCAGGACTTTGTCCATTATATCATAAACAGATATTATCCGGAAATTTCAAACCATAAATCTCCTTATCTTGAATTATTAAAACTAGTTATGAAAAAACAGATAGATTTAATTGTAGATTGGGTTAGGGTCGGATTTATTCATGGTGTAATGAATACAGATAATATGAGTATTGTAGGAGAAACAATTGATTATGGCCCTTGTGCATTTATAAATAAATATGACCCTAAAACTGTTTTTAGTTCAATTGATAGATATGGTCGATATGCTTTTAATAATCAACATAAAATTGCTTATTGGAATTTAACTATATTCGCGGGTACAATTTTACCATTCATTGAAGATAATAAAGATAAGGCTATACAATTAGTTCAAAATATTTTAAATCAATTTTCTGTTGAGTATTCAAATAAATGGTATAAAATGATGTATAAAAAAATAGGAATCATAAATCCTAATGAAGAAGATAAATTGTTAATTAGAGATCTAGTTAAATTGATGGAATCCTACAAGGCAGATTATACAAATACATTTGCAGCTTTAACATTAAATGAGCCTTTTGAAGATTCTTTATCTTCATCTAATGAATTTAAGAATTGGAAAAAAAAATGGGAAAAAAGAATCAAAAATAATGAGAATAGTTATAAAATAATGCGATTGAATAATCCAATTTATATACCTAGGAATCATTTAGTTGAATCAGCAATAGAAAATGCTGCAAATGGGAATAAAAAAGAATTTGATGAATTGTTGGTTTCTATGTCTAATACATACAATTATAATGTAAAACATATTGAGTTACAAAAAACTCCAAACGGTTTCGATGAATCATATAAAACATTTTGTGGAACGTAAGAGAGGTTTGTATTAATTATTAATTAAACCAAACGCCGTATCGTTCCTCTCTTAATTTGCATGCCAAATACTCTTCTAATTCTTCTGCATCTTTTCTAGTTGGTATCGGATTGTATTTCTCGTAAAACTCAGGAGCTAGTTTTAAACC
>CETU01133353.1_pt1 | contig 11881 bp, 10 predicted proteins | sample 356531 | NCBI WGS metagenome assembly CETU01 (sample SAMEA2623488, study PRJEB7988) | marine metagenome | isolation source: saline water (ENVO:00002010), including
ACATAGAACCACGTTCCAACAATGATTGTGTTTCGACTGTGGGCCAAGCACTGAATTGGATAATCGAAAGAGGTTAGCAGTTGAATTTCATTTTGCTTTACTGCAACTAAATCTCCATTGTCAAGACCAATGAAATGATTCAATGAATCCGAAATCGACGCCTTCATTCGTCCTTTTAGCTCCTTACGGTCCAGAAGTTCTTGATTTAGGTAGAATTCAATCTCGAGAGCTTCTTCGTCACCTGGAACCAGAGCGTGTCCTTCTCTCGCCACAAACCAGGCACTTCCTTGACTTGAACCAACAGCGGCGATGTCTTCTCCAATCTCGCCACGCTGGGGTCGTTCAAAGACAATGTTCAGATGGTCATCAGTTTTTACAACAGATTGGTTTTCAGTGACGAGCAAAATCGAATCTTGAATCGCCTCAAAGGAACGAACATCGCGTTGAGAGGATTCATACTCCTGTCCATTCAAGGTGAATTGACGCAGTGTTCCGATTCCATCGAGGGCAAGAATCTGTTTTCCTACGGCCAACTTGGCACCGCCTGCATCAAATTCAGAGGTCCATACCTCTTCACCGTCATTTGTGAATACATGCAATCCATTGGTTTCATCGAGAACGACAATCTTGTCCACACTCCAAGCAACATCAATAATCTGTGAATTAACATTTATTGTTGCAATAATGTTGTTTTGTTCGCTCTCAAGATCGACAATTTGAACCAAACCATCTTTGTCGCCAATCAGAAGTTTCCCCAATGTTGGGTGCAACGCAATGGCCGTGACGCTCGTCTTTTGGTGAAGAGCATCGATAATGGGAAGCGTTGCGACCATGTTTTCCACATGTTAGGGTCAGTTATAGGCTCATGTGTCAAAAACGCCGTCAAGCTTGATCGTTGTGCATGTCGATACCTTGTTCATCGCCTACGAACTTCTCTTGTTTTGAAGCATCATTTCGCTCGTCACGTAATTTATCGAGATAGGCCTGAGTGATGTCTCCTGTTACATATTCGCCGTTGAAGCAAGAACTATCGAAGCCGTCAATGTTGCTTTCCTTGTGCCCAGTAACTTCTTCCAGATCATCGAGTCGTTGATAGAACAACTTATCTGAACCAATCGTTGTGTTGATTTCTTCAACGGATTTTCCATTTGCGATGAATTCGTCAACAGCAGGCATGTCGATACCGTAGACGTTTGGATGGCGAACGGGTGGCGCTGCAGATGCAAAATACACCTTACTTGCGCCGACTTCGCGAGCCATATCAATGATTTGCTCACTCGTTGTTCCTCGAACAATTGAATCGTCGACGAGGAGCACGTTCTTTCCTTCGAATTCTCGTGGTATGGCGTTCAGTTTCCTTCTTACCGACTTCATGCGCATTTCTTGGCCTGGCATAATGAACGTACGTCCAACATATCGGTTCTTTACGAAGCCCTCTCGGTATGTTACGTTAAGCGTATTTGCCATTTGTATCGCAGAAATCCGTCCGGAATCAGGAACTGGAATCACAACATCGATGTCATGATCCGGCCAACTCTCCATAATGCGCTCTGCAAGGCGTTTGCCCTGGTTCAGTCGTGCTTGGTAAACTGAGATGCCATCGATGGTCGAGTCAGGTCGTGCGAAGTAAACGTGTTCAAAAACACACGGCGTGAACTTTTTCTTTTCTGCGCACTGTTTAGTGAAGAGATGACCCGATGTGGAGATAAATATGGCTTCTCCTGGTTGAACATCCGCAACGATTTCGAAACCAAGAGCAGTAATTGCAACCGATTCACTTGCTACGACCCATTCTGTACCCTCTTCATACTCTCGCTTGCCGTAGATGAGTGGGCGAATGCCGTGCGGGTCTCGGAATGCGAAGAGGCCATATCCGTTGACCATTCCAACACAAGCATAACCACCTCGAACAGTTTCATTGACGTTCTTTATGGCATTGAAGAAAGAATCAACGTCGAGGAAAGGTTCACCTCCTATGCTCATCTGATCGCTGAGGAGATCGAGTTGAACCGCAAGGTGATTGAGCAACACCTCTGAATCACTTGTTGTATTGACGTGTCGACGGTGTTCAGTGACCAATTTGTCCGCAATCTCGTTGTTATTGGTTAAATTACCGTTGTGGGCAAGTGCGAGTCCATATGGGGAGTTCACGTAGAACGGTTGTGCTTCAGCAGTTGAGGATGAGCCAGCGGTCGGATAACGTACGTGTCCTATACCAATGTGCCCGAGCAATTTCTGCATGTGTCGCTTGTAGAAAACGTCAGATACCAACCCGTTTCCTTTGCGGAGGTTGAATTTTTCATTCCACTCTGTCATGATGCCGGCAGCATCTTGACCTCGGTGTTGGAGAACGGTAAGACCGTCATAGAGTGCTTGGTTTACGTGTGAACCAAGCCGCCCAACGATGCCGATAATGCCGCACATGTGAGTCCCTTTGTTGCGGACAGTCGCGCCGCCTTTGTATTCCTTCCCCCTACTTTTGTTTAGGCCTTAGGTCGGTGGGATTTCTTGTTCCAGCTGTAGGTTCGCATTCGCGCAGTCTTTCCGTATCCACAAGAAGCACATACGCCTTTTTGCTTGTGGAATGAGTTGCGACCACAGCGTCGGCAGCGGATGTGTGTTGTCTTCTGTCGACGACCCATGGATGGTGTACCCTTTGACAAATGCTCACCTCGATGTCCTCGCCACCTGCCTCCTCCTTATGAAGTCAACGATGGAAAAACGCTGACAAGAATGTCACGATTGCTTGGTATCCTTTGATTTGAGATTGACGAAGGATAGCAAGATTAGGATGCCGGCTGCCATGAGAATCGCAGAACTTGTAACAATAAAGTGAACGATGTTGTAGAGTATTTGAGCACGCTGCGAGCCATTCTCTTCCATGAGGAATCCGCCTTGATTCGTGAGCAAGAAGGTGACAAAGATGCCGAGGGTAGCAGCGTAAACCATTGAAACCCAAGGAGCAGTTGGTTCCTCTCGGCTCTTGGAATATTGGAACATATTCACAACAAAGAAGGCGGACGCAACTGTATAGGAAGTCAGGAAAGCGTTCAAGAAACGGGTGACTCCTCGCTCTGCATCATAGCCAGAGTTTCCTTGAGCAAGGACGAGAATCATTGTTGGAAGAAGGAAAAGAAAACCAGCAACAACAAGATGGCGAGGGCCTACACGATTACTCATCCTCATTACCTCCGAGGTTTTGTCGAACAATTTGAGCAGCTTTCGAAAGCTGGTCACTTGATGGTGGAGGCAGTTTTTTCAGATCGGGCCGCTTACTCTCAAACTGCCATATTGCAACGCCAAAGGCAAGGACTGTCAAACCAAGGCCAGCGAGAAAACCTAGTAAATCGCTTGCAGCCAAGAGAACTGCGTTGTAAAATTCATCTGAACTTGTCGATGAACCATCGAAAAAAGCGCTGAGAAGCAAAAGCAAAAACGACAATCCTCCAGTAAGATAGAGGACGCTTGAGGTCTGATTGGTCCGTTCACCAACGAGATTGACAACGTAACCCCCTGCGAGAAGAAAACTACTCATGGCGAGCAAGAATGTAGGGCGAAAAATCATCCAAAATCGGTTTGTCTCGCCCTCCCATGTAATCGTCGGCAAGAAAGACGAATTGATCCAATGCATGGATTCGAACAAAGCAAATCCCCCGACGAACATCAACAAACCGATGGGCCGCATCTTTGCTGAGAATCTTCGAACTGGAATGTCTCCTGCAAACAATGCAATGTAGAGTCCTATGGACATCAGAAGAAGAGAGGGCAGTAGACTCACCAACAACGCACTGGAGGCTGCTGATGGCGATTCAGGAACGGTGATGAAGGACACTCCGAAGAAGACCAAGCCGATGAGACCCGCAACCTTGCCGGCTTTCTGCGCCGAAACATCTTTTCGGAACTGAAGACCGAGTGAAAAAAACACCAAACCAAGCGGTGCCCAAAGCATCAAAGCGACGCTGAGGTCATTTTCCATGGTCCCACTTCATTGGGCTCATCTTATCAATGTGGGGGCATTTATGCTTTTTCTTGGGCTTTTTCGAGCGGATAACTCGACGACAGCAATAAATACCCGACGATGGTCGCCAAACTGTTCAGGTGATGACCATGGTAAAGATGCCACGTCAAATTATGCGCTACAGCCCTTCTGCAGGTAAGCATACGTTGCACACCGTTGAACGTGTCAAGAAGAAGCGAGCCTCTGAACTTCGCTGGGGTCAGCGACGTTTCCGTAAGGTCATGCGTGGATACCGCGGTTTCCCACGTCCAAAGCCAGATGGCCGAGAAAAGCCAACGAAGCGTGTCAATATTCTTTACCGTTGTACAGAAACAGGTAAGGCGCATTATGCACCGTGCAAGCGTGCTAAGAAATTCGAACTCGTAGATCGATGAGGTGAAAACAATGGTAGGTCAATTTATCAAAGTTTCATGCAACGATTGCGGGAATGAAACCATCATTTTCTCTCGCTCAACGACCGTGGTCTCATGCGGTGTTTGTGGAGCGACACTAACCAACACCTCTGGTGGAAAAGCTGCTCTCGTCGGCTGCACAGTTCTCGAGACGATGGAATGAGGAGGCTGAGCCTCCATGTCAAAAACTGACCTCATTTACCCCGAGGAAGGCGAACTCGTTGTTGTAACGGTACACAGCGTCAAGCAAAACGGTGCCGATGTATCCCTCGATGAGTACGATGGTGTTGAAGGATTCATATTCATTGGTGAGATTGCCAGTGGATGGATCAAGAACATCCGACGATTTGTGCGGGAAGGCCAGCGACTTGTGTGCAAGGTCATGCCAAGTCGACGTGACGGTAGTTCACTGAAACTATCGTTAAAGTCTGTATCAGAGGAACGTCGAAGAGATCGGCTTCAACAATGGAAAAATGAGCAACGTGCTCTTCAGTTGTTCAAGGTTTTGTCAGAGTCCCAAAAATGGGAATCTGATTTTGCATCAGAACTCCAGGCCGAACTAACTCAGGTCTTTGAGACACTGTATGGAGCCTTTGAGGAGGCAGCCATGCAAGAAGGCTCAATTGTCGATGCCGGCTTTGAGGGTGAATGGATTCAACCCTTCGTCGAAATGTCGGTCGAGAACATTATTCCACCGTTCGTTGAAATCCGTGGAATCTTGACCCTCAAGGTCGAGACGAACAACGGTGTTGAGACAATCCGCGAAGCTCTTCTGGCTGCGGAAAAGAATTCATCGCCAGAAAATGAAATCGAAGTTCATTGTTATTACAACGGTGCACCAGAATATCGCTTGGAACTTCGAGCACCTGATTTCAAAACAGCAGAAGATACCTGGACAGCATCACTTTCTTCTGTGATCTCGGTCATTGAGGCTGCAGGCGGAACCGCTGATTCGTACCGAGAGTGATTCACATGCCACGTCAACTCCTGCAACAATGTCTCAGTTGTGGAGCTTGGTGTTTGGAAACGATTTGTCCGAAGTGTGGAGGTACAGCACAAGCAGCAGCACCACTGAAGTGGTCTCCGGAAGACCATAGAGCAAATGTCCGCCGGCAATTGAACAATGTAGAGTCTCCAGATTGGCCACAAACAATTCCAACCCTCCCCTCAGTCGAAGAAATGCGAATTCGTTTTGCAAAAGAAGAAGAAGAATGAGGCTCTTTTGTCTCGTTCTTTGTCAAACATTATACCCCTTGATTGTAGGGTGAAGAATTCATGACACTCTTCATAGATGCTTTGGATAAAAATGCATTCAGCAAAGTCGACATTGTCCTCTTCGCTCTTCCAGGTGTTGGAGACGTTGGAAAGAACGCAATTGAATTGTTAAATGAAGCGAACAAAGCAGTGACGGTTGCTCGATACATTCATCCAGGATTGACGCCATTGGCTCGCCTTGATGGTGATGGTTTGTTGGCTCCTCCACATCTCGCCGTAAATCGTATTGAAACAGAGCAAGGTAAAACCATCCTAACGATTACGGGTCGGGGGCAACCCAGTGAATCGTACCTGCAACATGATTTTTCTACAGAATTATTGAAACACGTTGCAGACAACAACATTGGTGAAATCATTGTTCTGGCTGGTTTGATGTCGGCTCCTGAGGTGAAGGAAGCATTTGCAGTTGCAACATCTTCCCATCATCGGGTGAACCTGGAACAACGTGGTGTAGATGTACGTCGAGACCAACCATCCGGCGGTGCAATCGGAATGTCGGCATTGGTGGCATCACTCGCCCCTTTGTTCGGATTAGATTCTGTCTGTGCAATGGCAACAACGGTTGGAGCAAGTGGGGACGTTCATGCATCACTTCGTCTTTTAGAATTCGTCTCAAAGGGCTGGGATCTTGATGTGATGTTGCCAGAGGATGCAACCTCAGCTTTGTTGTCGAAACTGAATGAATTGGCACCATCAGCAAATACCGATCACGTTCGGGAATTAATGGAAGAACCCGATGCCTTTTACATTTGAGCGCCGAGAGAGGGATTTGAACCCCCGCGTCCAAGGGACAGTGGATTTCGAATCCACCGCAATACCGGGCTATGCGATCTCGGCTTGGTTGCTGCCTGTGCGCCACCGTCATAAGCGTGATGCTTTACAGTCCACTTGATGCACGTCACCTTCCATGGACGGGACCACAATTGTACGGTTGAAATTGCGGATGGTCAAACCATCCGTAAGACTCTCGAAAAGGCAGGTATTTTACCGTCAACGGTTGTCGTAAGCTTTGATGATCGAATATTACCCCACAACACAGTTTTGAACGGTGATGTACGTCTTCTTGTAACCACGGTATCCTCTGGAGGCTAGTCATGAAGGATATGAAGCCGTGATGAACGGTACATCTCACCTTTGGTTAACGCAGCCCAACCATCGATGCCAATGTTCGTAATCACAACCCGGTCACCAGGTTTCAGCATATCGTATTGTGTGCCCCAATCGGCCTGCCAACCTTCGACCTTTAGAGAGCCAAATTCGTCCATGAGCATCAACCCTTTTCGACACCAATCTCCACGAGCAGATACGCCTCTTTTTTCTGTTCTATAGACAACTGTCCCAATAATATTCCAACGCGCACGAGGAGTATGAAGCGAGATTTCTTCATCCCCATCTTGCATTCGAACAACTCTTGCGAATGGATCGACTTTTAGAATCAATGCACCTTTGTAGTTTATCTGGAAAAAGGCATTCTCAACACACACAACGTCGCCTTTCTTCAAGTCCTCGGGCATTGTTGGCCCACCGTCTTTGTATTCTGATGCCTGAATCTGAACGTCAGCAAAGGCTGAATTCCCCTCGGCAATTGTAATTCTTGGTCGGTTTCCACTGATGATTGCATGAACTTGCCCAGTGACGGTGTGCCGTGTTTTGATTTCATCCAGCGGTGTTCCTTCCGTTTCGGTAACAAGTCCCGGTAAGTGAAAAGATCCTCCGTTTGGATGTTCATCTTTGAATTCTCCACCTGGGCAAACGTGTGACCAATCGCACCGCTGACATCGGCTCATCTTTGGGGCATCATCGGATGGCACCCCTCCTGGTCCAAATGAGCGCATTGGAGCTGGATCAGGAGGACATCGCTCAATCCTCGGTGTCTCTTCGCGTAATTGTGACCACATTGAATGTAATTCAGCACCAAGTTCCTCCAACTCCTGTTCGGAAGGGACTTCAATTGTCTTGATTGTGTCAGCGGCGAGGTACCATATTTCAAGTGAATCGACAGGTTCCTTGTCATGTGTAATCCACCACAAGTAAGCATACATTCGTAGTTGTTCGACATAATCTCCTGAGCGATCTGAGTTACCAAGCGAGGCTTTGATATCAACGATTTTCTTTTGACCTCCCCAACGATACACTAAATCGTATTCACCTTGGAACCAGTGTTCTGGATGCACAGCATTCATCATGAAGGGCTTTGCATCTGGATCGACAAACCATGGTCGCGCAATTTCCCATGCTTCAATCAATGTGACTGGACCCGTTTGAGCAAGCGGATGAACATCGATAGAATAGCCACGACCATCTGGTGCGGGCCAAAAATCACGCTTTCCTGCCCGCCATGCATCAACTTCTTCTTGACGAACGGTTTTCATGCAAGAATTTACTTCATCCATGTGGAGTCGAATACCGTTTCTTGCCATTCTCTCGCAACGGTCCATGTCAACATCAGCCTCCCAATCGCCTGCTTTCCGGTCGTGCTTGGACCACTCAATACGCATTGCTTCCAAGCAAACAGTAAGATGCGAAAGAACCCGCTGATTTGCCCATTCGAGCAAGGAGTCGCTGTCCGTCGGCCATTTTGACTTTGCAAGAAGAAGAAGTTGCTCAGCAGGCCATTTCTTGTCATAATTCCGGTCTGGCCTGCCCTCATCGTCCAGCGGCGTCGGAGCATAAATGTCTGCTGGAGCTGAGGAAACAATCAGAGAAGGGGATTCTTTGAGCGTCTTACAGATTGCTTCTTCGACGGCTCTTCCAACATAGAGAATTGGAATCTGAGGCATCACAAAGCGCCTGACTTTTTCGTAGTACCAAAGGCGAGGACAGGCTTTCCAAGTATTGACCTGACTCGCAGAGAGGCGATTGTATTGACCAACAAAATCGAGTTCCGGATTTGGCAATCGCACAGGCATAGGAAGGACACTGATGTCGACCCCTAAAATACCCTTTCATGCGAAAGAAGGCCCGGGCAATTCAACTCTGGTCTTACGTACATCAATTCGCAATTGAACCAATCCAGCCCGCCACCCTAATTCAGCACCAATCAAGCGTATTTTTTCACCAGGCTCCAGCTTCAATAAACGTTCACTAATTGCGGAGCCAAAGGCCACAACCTCAACCACGTGAGAACCATCCCATAGGTGGAAGGCGAGCATGGACCAAGGTCGACCGTCGAGACGTTTGCCCTTTTGCTGGCGTATGGACAGCACCATTCCCTCAACGTTTGCTCTGGTCCTTAACAATCCAATTCGAGTTCCAGGAATCTCGGTTTCAGATTGAGGCAAGATCTCTGATTCTGCATCAACATAGAGTCGAGGTTGGTCTCTCCATACGCCGGGTAAAGCATTCCTGATGACGACGTTGGTCTCTTCGGACTCGTGAAGATTTGGATACGCTCCGGGTTCTGCCTCCTCGACAGCAATGGTTGCCTCACCAGCCTTCAGCATAGCACCAAGGACTGGTTCATTGAAATGGTTCGGTAGTGGGCCCCACTGAGCGATGAGATCCCCTGCAACGTCCACACGAGATGGAATGCTCGAAAATGGGAGACAAGGTGGTTGGATTTCAAAGCCATCAATCATGGTTTGACGAGTGGTATCATTCATTGGACCTGCTGAATCTAGATTTTCCAAAGACACGCCGCACCAGCTGCAACCGGCGGCTTCGCCAGAGCAAGCCTGCCTGTGGTTGCCAATTTCGTTGGAGCCTTCTGCTGGAAGAATTGATGCGCCTTCTCCCATTTCCCGCATTTGCTGATTGATTTGAAAAAATTCTTCATCCATCAATGTAAGTTCCTTTTCACTTGGAGCATTATAATCGATTCGCTCCTTACTCGAAAGGTACCAACCCTGCATTTTCTCGACAGTCCCTTGTTCATTGGTTCTGGACCATAACCATGCATAAAATCGGAGTTGGTGTTGCAAGCTTTCAGCGAAAGCCGAGCCTGAATGACCTGATTTAATATCAATAAGTCGAATCTTCCCATCCCAACGTAGAACCAAATCGAGCTCACCTGCAGCCCACCCATCTGGATGAAACATACGTTGGGGTTGATGGACACGGGGATCTTTGAACCATGGTCGAGCAATTTCCCATGCTTCATTCCAGTGAATTGCTTCATTCTTTGACTGCCAGACGAAAGGGTGTTCAATCGTCCAATCCCTTGCTTTGAGGGATTGAACTTTTTCTGGTACAGGGAATTGTGGGACCTCTCCCCATGCAGGTGAAGGTACATTGAATGGAATTCCGCCAGAGCGGTAGGTCTCGATGTATGGTCCACCGTTCTGCTGAAAACAAGCACGCACTTCATCAAGGAACAAATCGATTCCATTGCATATTTTCTGTTCAAAATCATCGACTTCAACGGTGGACCAATCCGAATCCTGTCGCTTCCAAAGACGTGCATTCCAAGCATCTTGTCCCTCGTTCCATGCTTTTTCTGCCTCAGTCTTGCACAAATCGTAGGCCCATGAACGAAGGTCATCCAGTGATTCCATGGGCCCTGGGCGATTCATCAAGACACGACAGAAGGCATCCTCGATGACAAGGCCTGTGATTTGGCCGATGGATGAAGGTGACGAGAGCCCAACTTTTCGAGAAAGAAACCATTGCCTTGGACAACGAAGAAACGTTGTCAGACCCGAAGCAGAGAGTCGGGAGCGACTCCGGCCAAGGGGTCCTCCTTTTGGTGGAACGCCGACAGGCATGTTGTCTCCTCATGTTGGTGGTCTTTAGAAGTCGTGACGTTCTACTTGCTATCAAACGAATAGAAATCTCCTGCCTCACGCTGCTCTCGATCCTTTCGACTCTCAGACTTGTTGATCCGTGGACGCTTGGAATCATGGTCGCGACGGAACGTGACATTAACGTCGTCGAGGAAGCGATTCATCCCTTCTCTCAGAGAATAAGGGCCCATAGCCTTGCCTTTGACCCCTCCTTGCCCCTCAAAGACAAGCAATGAGTCGCTCACGATATCGATGAAGTATACGTCGTGGTCGATAACGAAAGCAGACCTTTCATTGGCTTCCATTGTCCTTCGAATTGCCTTGGCAGCTTCCATTCTTGCGTTTGCATCGAGGTGTGCTGATGGTTCATCGAGAAGATACAAGTCGGCCTCTCGACCAAGACATATCGCTATTGAAACGGCTTGTCGCTCTCCACCAGATAATTTCTTTACGCGCTTCGGAAGGAGTTCATCAACACCCAAGGCACGAATGACGTTGACGTTGAATTCCCCACTTCGCCAACGCATACCTAGTTCGCTGTCGAGCCACGTTTGTACTGTGCAGTCCATGTCAACGTCGATGTGTTGAGGTTTGTAGGAAACCGTTGCTTCGTTGGTTACCCAACCGTTGTCGTATTCATGTTCGCCTGCAAGGATTTTGATCATGGTCGACTTTCCGGTTCCGTTTGGACCGACGACACCAACGACTTCGGAACGGTGAACAGAACCTTCTCCTGTTGACAATTCAAAGTCACCCAATTTTTTACCGAGGTCACCCCACTGGACAACCACACTACCTTTCTCTGCGGTTCGCTCGTGGTGTTTGAGAAAGCGAATTGGTTTATCTCGGATACGAACGTTCTCTTCAACGAGGAACCCGTCGAGGTAAGCGTTGATTGCGGTACGTGTTGATCGAGCAGGGGTAAAGATACCAAAAGCACCCTTCTTACCGTACACAATGTGTACCAAATCGGCGAGGACGTCCAACACAGCCAGGTCGTGTTCAATCACAATCACGCGCTTTGTTTCAGCTAATTCTTGGATAATCCGGACGATTCTCATGCGCTCGTGAATGTCAAGGTAGGACGATGGTTCATCAAAGAAGTAAACATCAGCGTCGCGTAAAATGGTTGCGCATATGGCCATCCGCTGCAATTCTCCGCCTGAAAGTTGTTGAACGGTTCGTTCAAGGAGGTGAGAGATTCCCAACGCTTCGGTCATTTCATCAAACATCTTCCGTTCATCGACCTTGCGAAGAAGTCCTTCAACGGTTCCTTGCACTCTCTTTGGCAAACGATCGACGTTCTGTGGCTTCAGTGCAACTTTGATGCCACCATCTCGGACGGAGGCAAAGAAATCCCGCAACTCACCCTTTGGAAGCGCATCAATGATGTTGTTCCAGTCCGGGTCTTGGTCCAACCAATCTCCTAGATTCGGTGTAATTCGGCCAGAAAGTGCGTTAAATGCAGTCGATTT
>CETU01013241.1_pt1 | contig 11877 bp, 7 predicted proteins | sample 356531 | NCBI WGS metagenome assembly CETU01 (sample SAMEA2623488, study PRJEB7988) | marine metagenome | isolation source: saline water (ENVO:00002010), including
TCCGGAGAAAAATTTGAATCTTTTGTTACATTTGTGAGTTCAACTGCTGACCCCCAAACAAGAACATTTAGAGTTGAAAGTGAATTAGAAAATAACGACTACAAAATCAAAGATGGGCTAACTGGAGACCTAATCATATATACAGATTCCGTGAAAGCGCATTTTATTCCAACTTCTGCATTCCTTTTAGCTGCTGAAGGTAATGTAGCACTTGCTGAAGTGGTCGATGGAAAAATTAATTTAGTTACAGTAAATATTTTAATTGATACTACAGCAGGAGCATGGGTAACGGGATTACCTGATACATCAAGAGTAGTTGTCAGTGGTCAAGGCTTCGTAACAGAAGGTGAAGAAGTTGATTTTATTGATAAATAGAAAATGGGCATAGTACAAACAGCAGTTTCAAAATTTAGAACTACGATTCTAATAATGATATTCCTTATAATCATGGGAATAATGGGTCGTTCTGCAATGCCTGTAGCCTCCAACCCTAATATTACTTTTCCTTGGGTTACTGTTTCTGTATTTCTTGAGGGTGCTTCGCCAGAAGATATGGCTAGGTTAGTAGCAAAACCAATAGAAAATAGATTTATGAAACTAGAAGGAAAGGAAGAAATTAGATCTATAAATTCTGCAAGTTTTACTAATGTTCAAGTTCAATATGACGTTGACTATGATATTGATCAAGCCATTTTAGATGTTGAAAGAGCAATAAATGAAATCAGAAACCAATTGCCACCCGAAGCTGAAGATCCTAGAGTTAGTGAAGCAAGAGCAGATCAAGACTTTCCAATTTTATCATACAGTGTTTATGGGTTTTCTGATTTAAGATCAGGCTATTTTATAGCTAAAGATATACAAGAGAGATTCGAAAAAATTCCTGGTGTTTTAACTGTTGAAATTGGTGGTGTACCAGAAGAACTTTTAGAAGTCGAGGTTTCTAAATCGAAACTAGAAAGTTTAGGAGTTAGTCTTTCTGAGATTGGTAATGCAGTTAGGTTTAATAATGTTTTAATTCCTGCAGGATTCCAAGATACAGGTTCAGGAAAATTTGCTGTTGAAATTCCGAGCCTATTTGAAACAAGAGAAGATGTATACAACCTGCCAATAAAATCATCAGGATCAAAAGTTGTGAAGCTTGGTGATGTAGCAGAAATCAAAAGAACATTCAAAGATCCAACAACTTTTTCACGTGTAAATGGTTTCGATGCTATCTCAATTTCAGTTAGCAAAAGAGTTGGCTTCAATGAGCTAGATATAGCTAATAAAGTAAAGGCAGAAGTAGAAGAAATTCGCGCAGATTACCCTCAAACTCTTCAAATTACTCCTAGTCTTGATACAACTCGATTTGCAGATGATATGGTTAATGAGCTTCAAGGAAACATAATTACTGCTGTTATCCTCGTAATGATTTTGGTTGTAGCTACGTTAGGCTTAAGAAATGGTCTAATCGTAGGAATAGCTATACCTTTCTCTTTTCTAGTCACATTTGGAGTCCTGCATTTCTTTTTGGGTTATGAGTTTAATTTTCTTGTAATGTTTGGAATGCTATTAGGTCTGGGCATGTTGATTGATGGTGGAATAGTGATAGTTGAATACGCTGATAAATTAATTGATGGTGGACAAGATAGAAAAGAAGCTTACACAAATGCTGCCAAAAGAATGTTTACACCAGTATTTGCTTCAGTGCTAACAACACTGGCAGCCTTTTCTCCTTTAATGATCTGGCCTGGTATATCAGGAAAATTCATGAGATATCTTCCTATAACAGTATTTGTAGTCTTAGCAGCATCACTTGCATATGCATTGATTTTTGCTCCAGTGATTGGCTCACTTCTTGGTAGAAGAAAGGGAGACTCTGATAAAACGAATGATAGTGATGATACCTTTTTAAAAAGGAACTATAAAAAAGCTATTAATTTTGCTGTAAGAAATCCTCTTGAGACTATAGCTTATACATTTCTAAGTATGTTCTTGATTCTCGGAAGTATTGTTCCAAATTACGGCAAAGGTTGGATTTATTTTCCAAATATTGAACCATGGTTAATAACAGCCAATATTCAAGCTAGAGGAAATTTATCGCCGTTTGAATCTAGAGAAATAGCAACCGATGTAGAAAGTAAATTAATAGATGTGAAGGGAGTTGATAGTTTGTTTATTGATGTAAGAAGTTCTAGCTTCGGTGGGGGTGATGGGATTGGGAGAGGATATATAGTTGTCGAAGATCCAAAAACCCTTGATATTTCAGGTTGGGATGTTTTAGCTCTTGCTAGACAAGCAATGGATGATATTGGAGGGTACAAAATGAACATAAGAGAAGTTCAGGAAGGTCCTGGTCAATTCACTGCTCCAGTTGAAATTCAGCTTTATAGTGAGAACCTAAGCTTAATTGAAAGTAAAACAAGAGAACTTAGAAAATGGGTTGAAGATAATATTGAAGGCTTTACTGGTATCGCTGATACACTGCCAAAATATAAAATTGAATGGAAAATTGATGTTGATAAGGAAAGAGCTTTTCAATCTGGAATAAGTCTATTTGATATTGGGTCTGCAGTTCAAATGGTGACCTCTGGAATTAAACTGGGAGAGTATAGGCCTGATGACTCAAATGAAGAAATAGACATCAGGGCAAGATTTGCAAAAGATAAGAGAACATTATCTAGTTTAGATGAAATCACAGTTAATTCTAGAAATGGTGCAGTTCCAGTTTCAAGCTTTGTAAATGTAGAGGCAAGACCAAATGCTGCTAGCCTAACAAGAAGGGATGGAAAATTCTTCCATGAAATTAGTGCAATCAATAAGCCAGGTTATAACTTAAATACTGAAATGAACAAAGTGCAAGACTGGATGGATGAAACTAATTTTATAGAACCAGGTATGGAGGTTAAATTCGGTGGTTTAGTTCAGCGAGGTGACGAAGCAACAGACTTTTTAATTACTGCATTTTATGGTGCATTATTTTTGATGTTCATTATATTAGTAACTCAATTTAACAGTATTACACAACCAATCGTAATATTAATATCTGTATTATTTTCTACTGCAGGTGTATTTCTTGGATTGACTATAACTAATTCCGAACCCTCAACGATAATGGTTGGTACTGCATTGGTTGGTCTAGCCGGAATTGTTGTAAATAATAATATTGTCTTGATTGATACCTTTAACAAAATGAAAAAAGATTTTCCAAATAAACCAACGCAAGATCTAATTGCTGAGACATGCATAAGACGATTGCGGCCTGTTTTATTAACCACAGTCACAACCATATTTGGATTAATATTTTTAGCTTCAGGCTATAGCATTGATGTAATTAATCGAGAGATATTTGAAGGGACTTCAACTGTAAAATGGTATCAAGTATTTGGAATAGCAATCTGTTCAGGCTTAGGTTTTAGCACAATTATTACTTTGCTTGTTACTCCATCATTTTTAATGGTTCTTGAGAATATGAAAGGTATAAGAGAAAAAACTAAGTCATTTATATTGTCAATACCAAAAAGAATTGGAGTTTCATAATGGCAAATTTTGAAAACTCCATTAAAGAATTAGAAAAAATAGTTAAAACTCTAGAAGAAGGCGAACCTAGCCTAGATGAATCTTTAAAAAAATTTGAAAAAGGCATTTCATTAATAAAAGTTTGTCAAAAAGAATTAGAGTCTGCTGAAAATAAGATTAAAGAGCTAACTGAAGATGGCGAAATCAAAACTTTCACCGAAGATAAAACTTAATAAAGAGAATTTTGAATCTTTACTCCAAGAAAGGGTAAATAATGAAATCTCTAAATATGTAATTAACACCAATGAAATCGATGAATCCATGCGCTATGCCTTATCTAATCCAGGAAAAAGAGTTAGACCTTTATTATCTTATTTAGTAGGTGATGTATTTAATTTAAATTTAAATAAATTGGATAGCACAGCTTCAGCTATTGAGATAATTCATACATATTCTTTAGTACATGATGATTTGCCATGCATGGATGATGATGATCTAAGAAGAGGAAGACCTACCCTACATGTTAAATATTCTGAATCTACTGCTGTGTTAGCTGGTGATGCAATGGCTTCTTTAGCTATAGATATAATTTTGCATGATTTAAATCTAAGCAGTGATCTAAAAGTTCAATTGCTACAGTTTTTGATGAAAACAATAGGTCCTGAAGGAATGATACTTGGTCAGATCCAAGATATTACTTTCGAAAATATATCAGTAACTGAAGAGGAAATTTTAAAAATGAATGAGTTAAAAACTGGAGCTCTTGTTGAATTTAGTATGCTTGCTCCAGTAATTATTGCTGGTGAAGATATAAAACAATGGGAAAAAATTGCTAAAAAAGTAGGGATAACATTTCAATTAATTGATGATTTATTAGATATACAAGAAACAGAAGAAAAACTTGGAAAAGCTGCAAATAAAGACAAGAAAAAAAATAAAAAGAACTATCCAATATGTTTCGGAGTTAATAGAACAAGAGATAAGATTAAAGAGTATCAAAATGAAGTAGAAATATTATTGAGAGAAATGAATTTAAGTGATCATCCTATTTCAATTTATATTAACAAGCTATTTGCTAGACAAAAATAATGAAAGTTTTTAAAGATTTTCCAACTGAAAGACCTAAAAATCATTTTTTAGATAAAATTGAGTCTCCAGAAGATCTAAAGAAACTTACTATTGAAGAGCTTAAAGTTCTAGCGGATGAATTAAGGGAATTTTTACTTTTTTCAGTAAAACAAACAGGGGGGCACTTTGGAGCTGGACTAGGAGCGATTGAGATAACTATTGCTTTGCATTATTTATTAAATATGCCTTCTGACAAGATTGTCTGGGATACGGGTCACCAAGCTTATCCTCATAAGATACTAACTGGTAGAAGAGACAGGATGCACCTAATAAGAAAGATTGATGGTCTTGCTGCCTTTCCTTCAATTAAAGAATCTAAATTTGATGCTATGAGCGTTGGGCATTCAAGTACTTCAATTAGCGCAGCTTTAGGTATGGATGAAGCTGTTAAACACCAAAAAAATAATAAAAATATATTTTCTGTTATAGGTGATGGGGCCATGACAGCTGGAATTGCATTTGAAGCAATGATGCATGCAGGACACTTAAATAATAATCTAAAGATTATTCTCAATGATAATGATATGTCTATTTCAAAGAATAAAGGTGGGCTCTCAGATTATCTTACAAAGATATGGGCATCAAAATCTTACAAAAAACTCAAATCTAGCGGTAAAAAAGTACTTAAAAATTTACCTTATGGACTTCATCTTACAAGGAATATTAAGGATGGCTTGAAATCTGCAGTGATGCCGGGTAACTTATTTGAAGATTTAGGTCTTCATTATATAGGGCCAATTGATGGTCATGATATACCTCTTCTAATAAAAACAATTAACAGAATGATGGAAAAGACCGAACCATATTTGCTGCATGTTATTACAAAAAAAGGTGCTGGTTTTGAGCCTGCTGAAAATGAAAGAATTAAATTTCATGCAATTTCAAAAATAGAAAATACACCGGCTCCTAAAAAAGCGAAATTCCAAGATATTTTTGGAGAGTGGTTATGTCATAAGGCAGAAAGGGATAATAAATTAGTGGGTATAACACCTGCTATGAAAGAAGGCTCTGGAATGGTAAATTTCGAAAGAGAATTTCCAGAACGATTCTATGACGTAGCAATTGCTGAACAGCATGCTGTTACATTTAGTGCAGGGCTTGCTTTGGAAAATATGAAACCTGTAGTTGCTATATATTCAACATTTCTTCAAAGAGCATACGATCAATTGATTCATGACGTTTGTCTTGAAAATCTTGATGTAACTTTTGCATTAGATCGCGCGGGTATAGTCGGAGAAGATGGACCAACACACTCAGGTAATTTTGATATTTCATTTATGAGGGCAATACCTAATATGGTGATAGCTACTCCATCTGATGAAAATGAAATGTGGCAAGCTTTAAATGCTTGTTATGAACATCAAGGACCAGCAGCTATAAGATATCCTCGAGGTTCTGGAAGAGGAGCAGAAATAACAGATAAAAATAATAAAGTTGATATAGGTAAAGCTAAAAAAATTATAGATGGTGAAAATTTATGTATTTTAAATTTTGGCGTACTTTTAGATAGAGTAGAGACTTTAGCAAGAAAAAATAATTTTGGACTTTATGATATGAGGTTTGTTAAACCAATAGATATACAAGCTTTAAAAGATATAGGAAATAAATATGACCAAATAGTTACTCTGGAGGATCATACAATTATGGGTGGTGCTGGCAGTTGTGTATCAGAACATTTCAATATGCTTAGTATAAGTAAAAAAATTATTCATCTTGGTATTGAAGATAAATTTCCGAAACATGGATCAAGAAATGAGATTCTTGAGTTAAATGAATTAAGTACAGACTCAATTTCAGATAAGATACTAAATTTTACTAAATAGATTCAAATGGCTCCCAACCATCTTTTTTAAATTTAATTTCTTCATTATTTTCATTTAGTACTTTTACTTTTGTGCCCTCTTCAATCTGACCAATTTTTTTTATAGAAGAATCTAAAGCTAATATTTTCTCTTTAAATTCTTCTCTTGCAGTAAAACAAAGTACATAATCATCGCCTGCAACTAGATCATGCTCATCGGTAATATATATATCTTCACTTAAATTAATTATTGCTCCTACATTTGATGAACTACAAATTCTTTTCAAATCAATTAACAAACCATCTGAAACATCAATACATGAAGTAACTAATTGTCTTAATTTAGGCATCAAACTAATAGGAAGTTTTGGTTTAAGATAGTGATTTGTATTGCTATTACGATTATTTCTATAATCAATTAAGCCTTTTTTTCCTTTGCCTAACAAATCTGAAACAAAAATTAGATCTCCGATATTAGCACCTGTTCTTGTTAGTAGATTATCTGATGCTTGACCAAAAGCTGTAATACTTATACTAAGTTCTCCTCTCGTTAGATCGCCGCCAATCAAGTTAACATCGTAATCTTCATTAAAATCATTTAATCCCCTAGAGAAGCTCTCAAACCAACTATCATCTGGCTTTGGATGTGTTATTCCCAATAAATATGCTGTTGGCGTTCCTCCCATAGCAAAAATATCTGAAATTGCTATTGCTGCAGATCTATAAGCAATAAAATAAGGTTCTAGTTCTTTTGGAAAATGAACGCCACTTACAGAAATATCTTTTGAAGTTATCAATCTCTCTCTGGAATCTATTACTGCGCAATCATCACCAATACCTGTCGGGAATGTTTTTGATTTTATAGATAGAGGTTTTAAATATTTATCAATAAAATGATGTTCTTTTTCCACTAAGAAGGGTATCTTTCAAGCAGACCAGCTGCTCCCATACCTCCACCAACACACATAGTAACGACACCAAATTGCTTATCGCGATTTTGAAGTTCTCTTACTATATGTCCCGTTAATCTAGATCCAGTCATTCCATAGGGATGGCCAATAGAAATAGATCCACCATCTACATTTAATTTATCCATTGATAAACCTAACTCATCTCTACAGTAAACGACTTGAACAGCAAATGCTTCATTAAGTTCCCATAAATCAACATCATTAATTTTTAATTTATAGTTTTCTAGAAGTTTTGGAATAGCAAAAACAGGGCCTATTCCCATCTCATCTGGTTTACATCCTACTGTAGTAAAACCTCTAAAGTATGCTTTTGGTTTTAATCCAAGTTCTAGTGCTTTTTCTTCAGACATAACTAAGGTCACTGAAGCACCATCTGATAATTGTGATGAATTTCCTGCTGTAACACTACCATTTTCTGGATCAAATACAGGATTAAGAGCTGCTAAACCATCTAATGTTGTTGTTGGCCTATTACATTCATCTTTAACACATTCAGCATCAACAACTTTTTGTTCTCCAGTCTCTTTGTTAGTTAATAGCATCTGGGTTTTCATTGGGATAATTTCATCGTCATATCTTCCAGCTTCTTGTGCCTCTGCTGTTCTAAGTTGGCTTTGAAGTGAATATTCATCTTGCGATTCTCTACTTACGTTATATCTTTTTGCTACAACTTCTGCAGTTTGTCCCATGGGAAAATAAATACCAGGTTCATTTTCATTAATTTTATCGTTTACAAAACCATTCATATTCATAACTGGTTGTACTTGGGTAATCTGCTCAACTCCTCCAGCTAAGATTGTGTCATAACCACCTGCCATAATTTGACCTGCAGCCATTGAGATTGTCTGTAACCCTGATGAACAATACCTATTAACTGTTGTTCCACTTGTAGTGATTGGCAGCTTTGATAATACCACTGCATTCCTTCCAATATTATGACCAGTAGGGCCCTCAGGATTGCCACAACCCATGATAATATCTTCAACTGCATCTGCAGGCAGATTTGAATTTCTTTCTAATAATGCATCAATGCAATGTGCGACCATATCATCGCCTCTTGTCATATTTAATGTACCTCTAAATGATTTAGCTAGTCCTGTTCTTACACTATCTACTATTACAACATTTCTCATTACTTACCTCCGAAAAACCCTATTTTAACTTGTTTTCTTCATTATTTAAATCAAGCTTTTTGTACCATGATGGAATAATATCTATTCCAAGTTTCTTAGCCCTTTTCAGCAAATATGGAATAGTTATTGGTGAAAAAGGTAATATCAAAAGTATACCGAAACCGGCACCTTTTAAAATCTCTCTTAATTGTTTATTTGCTAAATTAAGATAGAACTTATTATCAGTTTCAAGGTAACGAAAAAAATTATCCAACATATCTTTATTAGCCTCATTTTCTTCTCTTAAAGCATTAATAAGATTTTCAAGATATTTATTTATTGATTTAAATTCCATATTAATAAAAAAACCTCCGCCTAAGCGGAGGTTTTATTTTAATTAATTTCTTATTTTTTAGAAGTTATATTGAATTGATATGCCGCCATTCATTGGTTCTTGCATATAAAGGTTATAACCACCTCCATTAGGTGCAGAACCGACAAATCCGCCGACAACAATTTCTTTATCTTCTATATTATGTAGGTAAAAATCGACCATCCATCTACCATCAGGTGTTCGATAAGTCAGATCGAAATTCATAAAGTCGAAATCATTAATCAGCTCATGATCATTTTCAAAAACTGATAAATAAAATTCTCCCCTATATATGTAATCAAGTCTTGCCGTAAGCAATCCATTTTCATCATTCATTAAATCAACTTCATATCCAGCTGAGAATGACACTTCTGGAACTGCTGGAAGACTTCTACCACTAAGATCTTGCATTACAAAACCTGTATTTGGACAATCTGGCCCAAGCAAGGCATTGAAATACTGATTACATGTACTACCTAGTGATCTAAAAATTGGTCCAACATCTGTCATAGCCATGACAGTTCCACCAGGATAAGTTGTAAATGTACTTTCATCTACTGAACCTACTCCATATTGGTTTCTTGGATCATAATCTGAGTAACCTACTAGTTCAGATTTATTTAATGAACCAACCATATTAAATCTTGAATGGGCATTAGGTATTAATAAAAGTTCCCACTCGAAACCTTGAATATCAACATCAGTATTAAATGTTTGTGAAGCTAAACCAATAATCTTGTTTAACTGCATGCCACTAACTGAATTAATGTATGCAGAAGTATTAAGAGTTAATGCTCCGCCCATATAACTACCTTTCGTACCAACTTCTAAGACGTTGTGAATCTCTGGATCTACAAGTGCTGCATTTGGTCCAGGTAGTAAGTTTGATGTTGGGTTAAATCCACCAGATTTAATACCTCTATCGTATTTCAGATAGACAAAAGTATCATCATACTTTCTATCTAAAATTAAACGGCCAGTAAATTCATCAAGATCTACTGTTTGGTCTGGAGGTGTTGGAAACCCTTGTAAAGTTCCATTATAACCTGCCAAAGATTGAGAGATATCAGCTAAACCTGAGAACACATTATCAGTTTTGGTAATTTCATTATATCTACCACCAAAAGTGAAGTTTGTTCTATCATCAAGCTCCCATGTCGCTTCGACAAAAAGACCAAAAGTTTCATTTCTAGATCTATTGTATGACTGAAAAACTTGCTGCCACTCCGGTAATGCAGGTAAAACTGGGAATAATCCAGCACCTAAGGCTCCAGCTATACCAAGTGATTGTACAAATCTAACTGTATTAGCAGCTTCATCATGAGAAGCTCCTACACCAGCAATAGTACCAGCACCGACCACACCAGGCATTTGTGCTGCTTGACCAACTAAATATTGTTGAGCTAAGACAACACAGTCCCCTGCAGGGTCTGTACAAAGTCCTTGTGCTAGGAATCCTGGAATTAGTGCAGCAATCTGCGCAGGAGTAGTAGGATCAGTAGATACATAATCGATTGCAGCGTTTGTTACACCAGTAACAATATTTGATTCAAGATTTGCTCCATATCCAGAGAAGTATGATGCCCAGAAACCTAAACCACCATAACCGGCTAGGTCAGGATACATTCCGCCAACTGGACCTTTACTTACATCTCCATAGTATTGAAATCCTGGTGAACCTACGCGATAGTTAGTTATACCATCACTATCAGAGAACCAGATACCACCCGTACCATTAACTGGACCATCAAGACTTGACTCAACTCTAAATTCGTATTGGTTTGTCTTATAGTTAGAAAGTGCTGCATCAGCGGATACATCACTGTTAAATGTACCTTCTATACCAAATACATTAGCTCTAACCGGTCCCATTCTATAATTTCTTGTAGAGGTGTAACCATTTAAAGATTGTGTATGGTCATACTCTTGTTCATTATTAGCAGCAGTGAAAAATAATGTATATTCATCATTAAATTCATGTGTTATGACTAAACTATTACTCCAATCATCTCTCATTTGTCTTGGTTTATATGGAACATGAACTTTATCCAATTCTTGATAAAGAATAGCATTATCATCAAGACCTAATGAAAGATCTGGTAATACAATACTACCTGGATAGTTCAATGTAATGTAATCAATAGATGAAAAGGCAGAAACGCCAGAAAATGGTACTCCTGTTGTAGGGACTCCATCACCCCATTGGTCACAACCTAAAATTTTGTTCTTATTACATGCTGCTCTCTGTACTCTAACTCGCGAATCATGCTCTTCATTATGCATCATAGTTAAAGTCATAGATGTTTTATCATTTACATCCCAGATAGTTTTAAGCCTTACACCTAGATACTTTCTGTCATCCATGTCTGTATTGTCAAAAGTATTAGTTATATAACCATCTCGTTCTGTAGATCTAAAGGAAAATCTGGTTCTGAAATTAGAACCAGCACCAAAAGTTGCTGCCCCCGTAAATCTTTGTAGATTTAGATCACCAAATTCTGCTTTAAAATATGCGTCTTGCTCTTCTCCAGGGTCCACACTAGTAACAAGGAATGTTCCGCCTGGGTTATTACCACCAAATAGAGATCCCTGAGGCCCTCTTAAAGCTTCAAAACTTGCTATATCGAACATCTCGTTCATAGCCATCTGGTTCCAACCAAGATTTATATTATCCATTCTAGGTGTTGCTACGTCAGAAAAGGAACCACCAACAGCATAGTTGGTCATACCTCTTATCTGTATGCCAGCACCTGAAAAGTTGGTTTTACTGAAAAGTACACCTGGTACATTAAATTGAAAGTCATAGAATTCTTTCAAATTCTTTGACTCTATATCATCGCTAGATATAACTGTAACAGCCAAAGCTGTTTCCTGTAGAGCTGTTTCTTTCCTAGTCGCAGAAGTTACGACTTCCTCAATATTCGACAGTTCTTCTGAATCTGACGCCTCTTGAGCAAAAGAAAATGAACTAGCTAACAGTACTAAAAGAAATAG
>CETU01014207.1_pt1 | contig 11794 bp, 11 predicted proteins | sample 356531 | NCBI WGS metagenome assembly CETU01 (sample SAMEA2623488, study PRJEB7988) | marine metagenome | isolation source: saline water (ENVO:00002010), including
TGTCACCTATCTCGCTGTCGAGGGCGTTGCAGCTGGTCAGTTAGCGTTCTTGCTCACGCTTGGAACACTCCCATGGTCTGTCAAATTCATGTGGGGCCCAATCATCGATCGCTTCCAATTCCCAGAAATGGGGAAAAGACGCCCATGGATTCTCATCGCACAAAGCGGCATGATTATTCTGCTAAGCTCGATGCTTTTGATTCCAAATATGGCATCGAATGTGACTCTTGTGGGTATTATGTTCTGTGTTTACAACATCTTTACTGCATTACAAGATGTTAGTACAGATGCCCTTGCAGTCGATGTTTTGCAACCTCATGAGTTTGAGAAAGTTAACAGCTACATGTTCACATCGAAAGCAGTAGGCGGAATTATTGGAGGTGCTGGATTAGGAACAATCATCGGATTTGTTGGCATTAAAGGAGCAATTGTCCTCCAGATTCCCATTCTCATTGTCATAATGCTCGTTCCTTTGTTTATGACAGAACGGCCTGGGGAGAAACTGTATCCTTGGAGCGAATCGGTTGGGGGTGAGAAGAAAAGCGAGAAACTTGAGTCGAAAAACTTCACAGAGATATTCGACAACATCAAAATCGCGTTCTCCTTCAGATCTGCACAACTCGGTATTCTTTTGAGTCTGATTATTTCACTGTCCTACTTCCTGATTCCTGTTCTGCCGCTTCTGTTTGTTCGTGAATTGGGGTGGACTGAGGAACAATTTAACGCTACAAAAGGGGGCATAATACTCATCGTTACGATGCTCGGCTACATGGTCGGTGGACAATTAGGAAAACAGTTTGGAGGAAAGGCCATCATTATTTACGCAGCATTCACAACCGCACTCGTAACTGCATTCTGGGGGATGAATGAGGCTTTGTGGAGCAACGGATTCTTCATGATGACGATTTGGAGCATCCAGACGTTCGTATGGGCCATGGTTTCAATCAACATTTACTCGTTGATGATGCGAATTACATGGACTGAGGTAGGAGGTACACAATTTACTGGATACATGGCGATGATGAATCTTTCAGCAATCATTGGCTACCAGTTAACAGCACCGCTTACTGCAAGGTTTGACTATTCGACGTTGTTTTACATCGCTGCACTTCTTGAGACAGTTGTTATCTTTGGAGCGATGTTTATCGATCCAGAGGAAACGCGTCGAGAGATGGCAAAGCGTCTTACTGAACAATGAAACATTGCTATCCAAATCGTTCTAGTTGCGTCGAGGCCTTGCAGTAAAAACATATACAGTAAGGCCTTCGGATTTTACAATGTCAAGAAATTGGAATAAAATATGGAGATACGTACACCTAAGTGTTGGACTGATTTTAGTCGTATACCATGCACGAATAGCGTGGTATCACAATGGTTTCATTGATTCTGTTTGGTCAGCAAGCACGGATAAATTTGTTTCAACGACGCTCATTTTTCTTGTAATGTGGACAGGGTTGGCGAAGTGGCCAATTTATCCGTGGTACAAGAAGCGGCAGAATCGAAAAAAGAGACGCCAAAAAGAACTCGCTGCTGCAGCGAAATGATGCCCTAGACGTGCAAAATCGACGTACAAATTGGACATCGAGCCCGCATTACTCAAATTTCGATTCAGTCTCAAGACAACCGTACACTCGTCGTCCAGCACGGTGATCCTGCCACCAAGTCAATCGATCTCCGAGGTGTCTCGGAATAAAGAAACCAACCTTACGGGGTGTTAAACCATGATTTCGCATGGTCCGATCGTGCGATAGATTTGCTACAATGGATTGGGCTGAACACCCTGGATTTGCAGTTACAAATCGCATAATCTCTTCTTTCAGTCGTTCAAAGCGCGCTTTTTTCTGGGAGCCCTTACCCAATCTTCTTGGAGACATAAGCGCAAATGTTTGCGTTTACACTTATCAAACAAATGGGGGCATCCCCTATTCCATCGTTACAGGTTGAGTGGTCTTCCAATTCGCCGTAGCGAGTTTCTTGGCCTTACCGTCAGCGATAATCGGAGCGATTTTCTTCAGGCGCCCGTGCATTCCGTGGACCTGAAATTTGACTCGCAGCTCTGCGGTTAACGATGCTTTGAGCGCTTGCATTTGCTCATCGTCCAATTCAATGCTTGCGAGGTCTTCGCCGGATGTGATCGATGAAATCGTGAACGTCTTATTTTTGCAGGAGAGCGATGGCCTGAAGTCCATATCATCTGGATGATTCATCCAAACAGAAATGTCGAGAGAGAGTGTGTCTCGAATATTGACCCGACTGATTTCGACTGATTCAACCATCCTGCTCAGTCCTTCCAACCACTGGCCATTCAAACCTTTTTCGTCGTATCCTACTCGAATGCAATTTCTGTAATGACTGGTTCGTGGATAACGATTCGCAGTGTTAACGTCCAGTCATTTCCTGGGTCGGGGTCAGGAAGAACCTCAACTGTGGAATCTGGGTTTGTTTGTAGAGCACGTACGAACAGTGTCCAAGGAGTCTGGCCAAAGTTTTGGCCGGTTCGGTCGAGAAGCATCGTCAAGACCATCTCTTCTGAATCTGCTTCGATGACTTCGTCGAGGCCTCTTGCGTTGAGGTCATTTGCCGTTATGGTGGCTTTCGCATTCTCAGATTGTGTTATGTTGCCTCCTTCAGTTTCAGCCTCTTCTTTGAAACCATCTCCGGGAATTGAGATCATCAAGGAGAAATTGTCGTAGGGTTGGAGAATATCGTTCTCAAGTTCAAGAACGGCTTCGAAAGAAAGAATTCTCCCTTGTTGCCCTGGCAAGATTTCTTCAGTCCATTCCTCTCCTTCGTCAAGATATTCAGACCATGATTGTTCAACAACGCGTTCTTTCCATTCAATGTTAAATTGTCTTGCCGAGACATTGATTTCGAAAACTTCTGTTACAATTCCCCCTTGGCCGTCATCGATGGTTAATGATCCCACATAGACACCGCTTGTATTGGTCATGAGCAATGCTTGCGATTCAATAGAATCGACATCGTTTCGACCATCGCCATCACCGTCCGTATCCGTACTCCAATCCAAATCCCATTGGTAGGATAACTCAGCAGATTCTGGGTCGGAAGACGAGGAGGCGTCGAGAAGTACTGCGTCGCCAGCTCTCGGGTTTTCGGGGTAGGTGAGTTCGATGGTTGGTACGCCGTTGACAACGACCACTGTGAATGCTTCATCGACTCCGCCTTGGTCATTTTCAACCTCAAGAGAAACAGTGTAAGCGCCGAAAACATCGTAAATATGCGATGTGAAACCTGTTACCGTTTCGGTTTTCTCGCCATCGCCAAAGTCCCAACGGTAGGCTGTGATTATGCCCTCAATAGCATCAGATTGTCGAGCATCAAAGGTAACCATTTCTCCTTCTTGAATGAGAAGTGGATAGGCTTCGAGTGTAGCTCGAGGCTTGGTTGTTGAATCAAAGGTTTCAAGACATCCTGCAAGAGAAACAGTTACGAGCACTGCGGCAAGGAACAACCCGCGAAGTCGCAGTGATTTCTCTTGCATGGCCTAGGCTCAATCTCGTCCTATATCTAACCATGTTGTTGTTCTGGCCATTTTTTCATCGATTCAATTGCGGGTTTAACCTTTCGAATCGAAAGAAACCTCGGTAGGAAGATCGCCGATGATGCTTGCGGATTCAAGGTGATTTCCTAATTCATCAACCGAGTTGTGTTCAATCACATTTTTTTCTGTGTAACTCTCCATTTCAGAGTCCGATAAGACGTCGTCCACCGATGCATCATGCTCATCATAGTCTGGAGCTGGAATTGGAATCTGCGTCACTGCTGCTTCTTCCTCGTTCTCAAGGATGGATGCGATTGTTGATACATCTTCTTCAATATCTCGTTTGTACTGTTTTTCCAGCACGGGAAGCATGTTGTCCTCTTTTTCGGAATCCTCCTTCGAGTCAACATTTTGTCCGCCCTTGAAAAAAAACCGACGGAAGAAACCCATGCATTTCTGCTAGCCTGACTCTTCTTTAATCTAAGCGATGATTTTCCCCGAACAAGATGGTTCAGGCGATAGTTCTTCAATTGCGCCCGAGTCGAGATAGTCATGGAACTGCTTGAAGGCGAACGTGTTCTCGCTTTTGATCTGGAAACCACAGGGATTAGTACATCCCGAGATCGTATCGTCCAGTTAGCACTCATTGGTTCAGACGTTGATGGTACTGAGATTTCCTATGACCAGTTGGTCAATCCACGAAGATCGATTCCTTATGAATCGCAGCGAATTCACGGCATTTCAGATTCAGATGTTCGGGGTAAACCTGACTTTTCGGAAATTGCAGACAACATCGCAGAATTGGTCGAAGGAAGCGTGCTTATTGGACACAATGTGAGACAATTCGATCTTCCGATGCTAAGAAACGAATTCTTTCGAATTGGTGCTTTGCCACCAGAACCCAAAGCAGTTCTTGACACATTGGAAATGGTTCGGCGACTCAAACTTCCGCGCCCACATCGGCTTGGAGCACAGTGCAGCCGACATGGTATTTCATTAGAAAATGCGCACACTGCCTCAGCTGATGCGGCAGCATCGCTGTTGCTCCTTTGGAAATTAGGTCTTGATCACCCAAGTTACTTCAGAAAGTCATTAGCGGAAGTCGAACAGTGGTGTGCAACTGGTTCGACAGCAAAGGTTCAATCAGATCTTGGCCCACAACTCGATGATTTACAGTTGGTCGATTCGAATGGCATGGTCCGTCGCGATGGGGAACACATGGTCCTCGCTGTTGGACGTCATCGTGGACGCCATTTGGAAGAGTTGAATGACCTTGACCCTCGATATCTTCAATGGCTCTTATCGCCCAATGGAATAACCGATGAGAATGCAATTGAGCAGATCAAGGCATACCTGAATCGGGAATAGGATTCCAAGGCAGGACGTCGCACCAAGGGCCGACACGCCATACTTCTCGATTCATCATTGCGCTTCCAAGGAAGATCGGCCCTTGATGGCCATCATCCAAGAGCGCTTCAAGGACCTCCTTACCTCGCCCATCGAAGGAGATGGTGCGCATCTGTCCGGTTGGCTCCACACCACCAAATTCATCTTTGGGCACACACTCTTCAACCGTTGCTGTTGAGCGCCCTTCATCGTATTGGTGGAGAATGACGACTCCATCTGCGAAGTCGCCTTTGTGAAGCGATTTGTTTTGATGTCGCCAATTCCACCAATGAGGGCACCATGCTTTCCAATCACAAAACCCTCCACAAGACGCTTTTCCAGGAGTCGGCTCAAGAGGTGTGTCGGATGGTTGTGTCGCATTCCAAGCTTCATATGCAGCCTCAAGTACATTTTCGCCAACAGCATCCCACTTTGAGGAAGTGTCTGTGTACCATCCCTGAGCCTGGACTGGGGGTGCTTTCTCGTTGTTTGAAAGCAGAATGTCCCGATACATGCGCAATTGTCGGTTTACTTCTGGTTTGAGTTTCCCTTGCGGCGGCTTGCCGGTCTTCAAATCCGCAACGAGCCATCCACGGAGGTTACCAGAATCGTCCACATCTGCGAGGAGAAGGTCCAATCGGCCCATAAGTTGGCCATCTTTGGTCACCAATTCACCCTCAACAGCAATAACAAGCGATTGAATTTTCTTCCACAAGGCAATCGTAACACGATCGTAGGCCAGTCCTTGTACACCAACATGCTCGAGCAACATGTTAATCGCACCTTTTTGCTGTTTTTGCGCCTCGCTGTACTTCTCTTCTTTCCAATTCGGATGGCGCGGCGTGTCGTGAAAAATCTGTTTCTCTTCCTCCCAACGCTTTCGAAGTAAAACGTCGGCTTCACCAAGAAGCCAATTCGATTCTGCGGGCGGTCTACCGGTTAATTCAATTTGCAACAAATCCTCGATTGAAGCATGTACAGCGGTACCCAATGACGCTGCCATACCGGCTTTCCGAGGTAGCCCTTGTCGGCTTAACCAATACATCCGAGGACAGGTCTCGTATCGGTTCCACGCCGAAGGAGAAAGACTGTGCTTACGTTCTTCGACCATGAACACTCCCTGACATTGAAGGAAATGAAACCTGCGCTTGAAGCCGAAAGTGTTGAATGCCTCCTTGATGAGTTCGGTTTATGGAAGGAACACTTGTTAAAATTCGAGCAGACGTTGTGACGGAAGGCGCACTTGTCATCACCTGCTTTCCAAGTGTAGGAATGGTATCAAGTGTGGTTGGCCATTACCTGATCGACAATTTGCAATTGGAATTCGTTGGTGGTGTCGTAGACCCGCGTCTTCCTCCGCTCACATTGGTTACAGATGGCAAGCCGATGCCGATTATCCGGGCTTATGCTGGGAAGCCTGAATGCAACATTGAAGGGTGCGACAAAATTATTCTTCTAATGAGTGAACTTGTCATCCCAAGTCCACTTGTCCACGATATTGTGTGGGCCTTGTACGATTGGTCAAAAGGTTCGAAGATTCGAATGGGTCTTCTGGTTGATGCATTCTCAAAAGACGGCCTTGGAGGTAACTCTGGAATTGAAGAGCCGACTGTGGATTATGAGGATACAGAAGATACGGACCTTGTCGGCATTGGAGCGACTGATCACGTTTGTGGCATGCTGAAAGATATGGATATACCCATGCTGACAAGCGGTGTAATACGTGGCATTAACGGTGTTTTACTCAGTGAAGCCCGTAGAAGAGCCATCGACGTTATGAGCATCATGGTTGAGGCCGACCCCCGTTTCCCAGATGCTCGGGCTGCTGCTGCTTTGGTCAAGAAACTCAATGCAATCCTACCAACAACCCATCTTGATGATCAGCCGCTTATCAAAGAAGCTCAACTACTCGAAGAGCAATTGAAATCGTTGCTTAGTCAAGCAGCACCAAGTGAAGCCCCATCACCTTCATCCATGCTTTATGGTTGAAGACTTTCGAAGGACGAGTGCTGAAATTATCAATGCGATAACGACAAAACTCATCCAAGACGGAACAAGAAGTGTACTCTCTTTCACAAACGGAAGAAATTCAGTTAAGGAATCAGCCCTCGTGTATGTGCCTCCAAGAGAAGCTGTAAGAAGCATACAACCCGTGGAAATCGTACCAAAAGCATTGTGCAGATGTCGAGAGATCCCTTCCTGATGCATCCTCCAGCGAGCAAATAGAACCCCCAGTGCAAGTCCGCCGCCAGCCGTTGAGAGGAGCATTTTATTTGCAAGGAGAGGCGATGTGTGGGCTCCGCTTGGTGATGAATTGATTCCTGAAATGATTGCGAATGGTAAAGCGAGGAGTCCAAACAGCAAGGCGACATGAGCTGTGGAGTCCATCGTTGGTGCAAGTTTGGTTGGTGTCTTTCCTAGCGTGAAGACGGAATGAAGAAGAAAACAGAGTCCGGCAAGTGCAAAAGACCCGACAACCAATTCCGTTGTGATGACATGGAAGGTGGCGGATTCAATCATATGTTCTCCTCCATGTAATCCTTGTAATGATCGTCTTTCGACTTTGGTTTGCGGACCAAAATAACCAACCCAAAGAAGAAGATGATGTGTGCAATGGACTGAAGCATCAATGCCGTTTCGTTCGCTTCCCAAGAGGGTTCAGCACTTGTCAGTGGGAACCAAGGCGTGGTCTGCTGTGGCCCCTCACCATCGAGAACGGCCCTCCATTCAATGGTTGATTCCATCAGGGCAGCTGGTAATTCGGCTTCCCAACATTGATTGTTTTGCGTGGTCTCAAGTTCGTAAGCCTGGCCAGCGAGTTCACGCCATTCGATAACGACGTTTTCTGCAGCAATGGTCGGGACGCAGAGTTTTGTTGTCTCACCGATCTCTCTTGAGGTCGGTGGCTGATAATCTGAGTCGAGCCTTTGTAGATTTTCTGGTATCGGTTCAATGGAAAGTGTAAATGCTTGGGAAACTCCAAAGAAAGGACTGCCTGCATCGCTTCCAGTATTGTCGCCATGGTGCACCGAGACGTACAACGTCTTCTCTCCGATTTCATCCGCTCTCAGAATCCACGAATGCGTTAAAATTTCAGATTCAACAGAGGCATATTCAATGTAGTTGTTTGACCCTCCCATCCCATCAGAAAGTATACTCCACCCATCTGTTGTTGGAATGTCTCCGTTTGCATTTGTTGATGAAAGTAAAAAGATTCCAAGTTGATCGAGATCATGCGATGACTCCAACCCCGATATCTGGACAGTTATTTCAGCAGGTTGGCCAACCCAAACTGTGCCAGTGGATTGAAGGCTAAATTGCAAATTTGAAGAAGCGTTTTGATTGGCATCTCCATGACAAGCCCCCCCGCACTGCATGTCTTCTAGGCTGTTGCCTACGCCACCAGGATTACCCCTCACATCAGGTGGTACAATTAGAACAAGAGCAATCAGTAAAACCAACATTGCCCGCATACTCAATCACTCCGACGCAGAAGACTGGCCACGAACAAAAGGATTCCCAAAACTGCATACACAATTCCCAAACTCAAACCTGCAATTGAAGAAGGGGCAGTTTCATACTCAGTCGATGAAGACTCGATACTCGCCTCAACTGTTGAGGATTGGCAAGGTGACTCGAGTACTCGATCGCCAAGCATTGTTTGGACCTGATAGGTTGAGGTACCGGTAATGCTTGGCATATCAGTAATCGTAGTTGCGGATGTCACGCCAACGAGGACGCCGTTACGAGTAATCTCAAAGGATGCTGTTTCGGGAGAGGTCCAAGTCCAATCAAGTATGACCTTCTCGCCTGAGACAATAGATGTCAAGCTCGGACATGGTAACGCAGGAATCGGGCTCAAGGTTAACGATGTTGAATTGATGGCTCCAGAAACATCGGTGACAAAAAGCGTCACCTCAACAGAATCGCTTTGTGGCATAAGCAAGGATGCTTCAATTCCAGTAGCACCACCTCCAGCCCAAGTCCACCGATATCGCACGATTGAATTGTCAGGATCGGCTGAATTTATCCCGCTAAGGACAGCTCGCTCACCGGCGTAAAGTGAATCGGTCAGGACCGTAATCTCAGCAACCGGTGGAGCATTTTCGATGAGAACAGCCGCAGATGAGAGAACTGATGCTTCCCCGTCGCTAATGACAACCTCAACACTCCATTCTTGCCCCGGGCCAAGATACGATGAGGGAACGGTGGTTGCATCATCCAATGATGCCTCTCGGAATCCGTTTCGGAACCAAGTTACCGACTCAATTTCTGTTGTGTCACCGTCTATATCCTCGATGACTGTCTCGAGTGAGAGTGTATCCTGAGATGTCACGTTTTCTGTGAGATCAACCACTACAGACGGTTCAGCATTAAGGATGATAACAGTAAGTGTTTGACTACCAGTGCTCGTGTCCATGCCATCATCGGATTGAACCACAACGGTCCATACGTCGCCTTTCGACGTTGCATCGGAAGGTAGCGTTGTCATATCGTTGTAGGTCGTTTGCAATACTCCTTCAAGATACCATGCTGCACGCACGTGCAATTGATCACCGTCCACATCGCTCATCGTTGCAGTTACTGCGATATCATCGGTTGTTAATGCCTCTGTAACGCTCAAGGATGCATCTTCGATTACTGGAGCAGTATTCATAATTTGGATGCTTGAAGAAGACGTCCATAGCGACCAATCCGTTCCATCGTTTACTCGAGCCTCTATGGACCAAAGTTCTCCTTTCTTTGTTTCTACAGACTCGAGTTGGCTGGATGTGATTCCAGTCTGTGCTCCGTTCTTCAACCACCGATATTCAACGTCTGTAATGGAATCCATGTCTGCATCAGAGGATGTTATGGAAGCGGTGAGTGAATCCATCGTTGTTGGATTCAATGGGCTGATGGTGATCGAATCCACGACTGGTGGTGTGTTCGATGTTTGCCCCTCAACCGACACTGAGGTTGAACGCGTCCAGCTGGAATAATCTTCTCCATCATAGGCCCGAATCTCGACCTCCCATACATCTCCGAGTCGAGTCGCATAGGAAGGCAGCGAGGAGAGGTTGTTCAATCCACTCTGTAAAGCACCGTCAAGCAGCCATCGATACTCGAATGTGAGCACATCGCCGTCGTTGTCATTGTCATCTGATACCAAAGCAGTGAGTTCATCATCCGGTGTAGGAGTTGGGGGTGATATCGAAGTGGAGGTGATTGTTGGAGGAGCATTGAACACAGTAACGATGTTCGAGTTTGCAGTGTTTCCAAAATCCTCACCGTCGCCCGGAGTAACCTCCACTTGCCAATCATCGTTTCGTGTTGTAAACGATTTTGAGAGGAAAAGCAACCCATCGTGCTGAGTTTGCCTTACGCCGTTCTTCAGCCAATGAATCGATGTTCCAGACTCTCCATCTCCATCCTGGTCGTCGAATGTGTAACTGAGGGTTAGATCATCGCTCGATGTTGCAAAGGATGGTGTAATTTGGACGTTGGATGCTGTTGGGGGATTGTTTGTTTCGACGACCGTTTCCGTGATGGAAATGCTTGTGGAGCGCCATGCATCTCCATTGGTTCCGCTCGCACCGTTAGCCGTCATACCAGCGATCCCTACCGACACCGTTCCGCTTCCTGAAGGAGGTGCTGTCCAATCAAAATTCCATACCCGGTTTGCCTTGTTTGAGTGAGTTACAGACTTGCCGCTAACCTTGACACCCGAATTTCCTCCCGTTGCAAGTGACCCCTTATCCACTTCAACATTGAATCCCCCGTGTGTTCCTGAAACACCTCCAGATACTGAGATTTGAATGGAGTAGGTCTGACCAACGTTGTACGTTGAAGGGAAATTTTCCGATATCACCACTGATGAAGAACTACCCCCATGGCAACCACAACCACCTGATGAGAAGTGCTTACCACCTGAATTAGCTTCAATCACAGGTGAGAGAGCGATCATTGCAACGACGGCGGAAAGAAGGATGGCCTTCAGTTGCATAACAGAAAAGCACGGCTGATTTGTTAAGAATGTTCGTTCCTTGCGATAGAAATTTTCTCAATAATCGAACAAAGTTGGCTGGCTCGACTCGCTCTCGTCCGCTTGGTCATTGCCAACGACTGACAATTGGTTAAGGAGCTTCTCTTCATTCCACACCGTGATGTTCAGCTTCTCAGCTTTCGCAAGTTTTGATCCTGCATTTTCTCCAGCAATAAGAATTGAAAGATTGCCTGAAACGCTGCTTACAACTTTTCCGCCAGCAGATTTAATTCGCGCTTGTATGCTCTTTCGCGATTCGGAAAGTGTGCCTGTAACGCAGAATGTCATTCCATCAAATGCGCCTCCAGCAACAACTTGCTGTTCTTGTTGAATGATTAATTGGTCAAGAAGATCGACGATGAACGACATTCGTAAATTGATTCCGTCTTGGAGTTGCAAAGCAACGATATCCCCTACGCCGTCAATAACTGTTAACCTGCTCAAGAGCATAGGATTCACAGAACTATCTTTGACCCATTGCAAAAGCACATCGGGTGTTTTGAAATGATTCGCTATCGAAAAGGCGAGTTCAGGACCAATCCCTGGCAACCCTAGCGCACTTAGGAACTTCGAGAACCTCATTGAGCGACTCTTGTTGATTTCATTGAGAACCTTATCCGCGGACTTTTTGCCCATTCGATCGAGGGACAGTAACATTCGCTCATCGAGGCGATACAGGTCTGGAATACTTGAGATTAGGCTTTCATCGATGAGTTGTTCGACAAGCTTCTCACCGATGCCATCCATTTCCAGTGCTCTGCAATAGTACAGAATGCTTCGACCGAGTCGGGCTGAACACTGAACATCCGTACATCGAATGAATGCACCTTCAATCTCAATTGGCCCGTCGCATGCTGGGCAGGTTTGTGGCGGAGAAATCC
>CETU01122389.1_pt1 | contig 11707 bp, 9 predicted proteins | sample 356531 | NCBI WGS metagenome assembly CETU01 (sample SAMEA2623488, study PRJEB7988) | marine metagenome | isolation source: saline water (ENVO:00002010), including
TAATGTAATCCAAAATCCTCAATTTGAATCAACTTTTCAATCTATAGAACCGGAAATCGATTCTATATTTGAAGATAATAAGCTTATTGATGAACAAAACAATGAATTTGAGAAAAGTTTGAAAAATGATAGATTGAAAATAATAAAACAAAAGATAAAAGAAAATATGTTGAATAATTTATCAATATCCGACTTAAAGTTATATTTAGATAATATTAATATAAATTATAATGATGTTTTAGAAAAAAAAGAATTATTAGACTTATTAAAACAGAATTGTAATGAATCACAAGACGAAATAAAAGAAGAAATGCAAGAAGAAACACAATTGAGTATACATGAATTACGAAACGCGAGATTGAATTATTTTAATAATTTAAAGTAAATCTATTACATCTAAAAAAATATGTTATATGATAATATGTTACATCCAATAGTTATTGATTATATAAAAAAAAATAAAGAACTAATAATTGCATATACTATTATAATTTTGATGAATGTATTTTCATCATATTATTTATTACCGAACTACACCTCTAAATTATTTGATGCAATTGGAAATTCGGTCAATACACAAAATATTGTAATTGTAGTAACAACTATTTATCTTATTAGTATTTTAACGGATTTGACAAAGAAATATGCAGAGGATACAATTATTCCAGATTTTACAAGATGTATTAGAGAATTCATATATAAAACAGTGTTAAAAACATATAGAGCAGATCATCCAGTAGAATTAGGCAAACTCCTGAATGTAATACGTGATTTACCTTATGTGATTAGAAGTATTACAATTGATATAGTAAAATTATATCTTCCTGGATTCATTGCAACTTTTGTTTTATTAATTTATTTTTTTACTTTGGATATTCATATTGGTATATTACAATTATTTTTCATTATAAGTTATATAGGTGTTTTCTATATTAGTGGTAAAAAATGTATAGAAAATTCTAGAAAATCAGAAGTTAATTTTATGAAATTGTCTGAAAAAACTTTAGATAAAGTAATGAATTTAGATGCAATTTATGCATCACAACAAGAAAACTACGAAATAAATCAATTTAATAAATCTAATAAAGAAAATATAATATTATACAAAAAATCACTTCGTGACTTATGGAAATTAAGATGTTGTGATGAAATAATAATTGGTATATCTTTTATTATATTTAATTATATAATATATAAAAAGAAAATTCCTCAAGATAAAGTAATTGCATTATATGTGGCTGAAATCTATTATTTTTTAAGAATTTTGAATAATATTCAAAGCAATATTTTATCATTATTTATTCAAATTGGTGAAGGAAAAGCTATGGTAAATTATCTGAAAAGTTTGGGTGAAATAAGAAAAAATTCTAAAAAAAATATAAATACATGCAATGTAAACCAACCAACTTTAACAATTACAAATGGCTATTTTAGATATAATAAAAATAGTCCTTGGATATTAAAGAACTTTAATTTAAAAACTTATATAGGTGATAAAATATGGATAAAAGGCGATTCTGGATGTGGAAAAACAACATTATTCAAAATAATTTTAGGTGGACTTACATTAGAAAAAGGATCTATTAAAATATGTAATAATGATTTGAACAATAGTACAAGAAGTTTTATTTCTTTAGTTGATCAAAATTCTAAATTATTTAATATGTCTGTATTGAAAAATATTTTATATGGGACAAAAGCATCTAAAAAAGATGTTGTAAATGTTCTTAAAAAGTTAAATACCAATATTTTCGATAAATTAGAAAAAGGTTTAGATACTTTAACCGGTGTTAATGGAAATACATTATCTGGTGGACAAAAACAGTTAGTTATTTTGTTGAGATGTTATTTTAGAGATAGTTCTATTGTTTTAATGGATGAACCAATTTCAGCAATTGATAAAGATAATTTAAAATTAATATTGGATACAATTGAATTTATTTCAAAACAAAAAACCTTGATTATTATTTCACATCAAAATGAAATTGTGCAAATTGCGGATAGAATCATTAATATTTGTAATTAATATGTTCAAAATTAAAATATTATTAAAATTAATAATATGTTTAGAACATTATCATTAGCTTTATTATTAATAGGTGTAGTATTTATCACTATTGGATATACGAAGATGAGTTTCAAATGTCCACCTCCATCTATACAATATAGATATATTCCTAGAAAAATATATGAAGAACAATTGTACGATAATAATTTATTAAATCAATTTAAAACAATGTTTAACAATTCAGATCCTTCAATTAGAAATTATGATGAACTAAATGCAGATATTAAAATTGATGATGATTTTCCTATTAAAAATAATAGATAATAACATATAACAAAATCAATCATTTTTATTACATTTGAAATACTAAAAAAAATGAATATTTTTTAAACTTAAAAAATAGATTTTTTAAACTGAGATTATTATAACAATAGTTAAAACAAGTATTATGTCATTCACAAGTAATTACACGATTAAAAAATTAAAAAAGATAATATCGGAATATATAAATAATCAATCAGTATCAAAAGACCTACTAGTTATTATAGATGAATATATTTCTAAATTAAATAATAAAAACATTCGTCAAGCTGTACAAGAATCAGAAATAAAAATTCCACGAGAAATTTTACGAGGACATGATAAATCTTTAAACGCTAGGATACGAGGATTTATTCGACCGGCGCTGACGGACGCAACTATTGAAGACGCCGTTTGGGAATATATACGGGGCGGACCTATGGAGAAGCAGAGTGTTGTGACAAAATACGGCGACATCAGCAATTGGGATGTGTCCAAAGTGACTAATATGAAAAAATTGTTTTATTTTACTCCATTCAATCAGCCGCTCAACAAGTGGAACGTGTCCAATGTGACCAATATGAATGGTATGTTTGAAGGGGCTAAACATTTTAACCAGCCTCTTAACAATTGGAACGTGTCCAATGTTATAACTATGAAAGGGATGTTTCGTGATGTGGAATTTTTTAATCAATCTCTCAACAATTGGGACGTGTCCAATGTGACGAATATGAGAGGTATGTTTAGTAGTGGAAGTTGCTTTAGTGATGCAATATCATTCAATCAGCCGCTCAACAAGTGGAACGTGTCCAATGTGACGAATATGTCCATGATGTTTGCTAAAGCGACCTCCTTCAACCAGCCTCTAAACAATTGGAATGTGTCTAAGGTGACGAATATGGCAGGTATGTTTAATGGCGCAAGATTCTTCAACCAGCCTCTAAACAATTGGAACGTGTCTAAGGAGGTGACGAATATGGCAGGTATGTTTGAAGGTGCGACCATTATTAGAGAAAGAAAGATGAATTTTAAATGGAACGTTCCAATTATTAATTCCAATCACTTATCTCTTAATACAAAGCCTAGTGGGTATTCCTATGTCACCGAAGGCTATAATAGTGATAGAGAATGGAATAGAATTTCACTTCGTCAAGTTTTGAAATCCCGTGGTAAGGTTCCTGGTGTCAAGTATCGATTCGAAGAAACTTCTAGAACATACGATTACCCAAACGGCGGGAAGGAAACTGCACTAAAATGGACGTGGGAAGTAGCTAGTGACCAGTTGAAAGGTACACCAAAAATTTATGATGGAGAGGGAGATGTCCACAAAATTGCACCCGGTGAATTCCGTATAACGGGAGAATCTCCTACGGTGTACAATAATTTATTTGAAAATTATGTAAATCCTATTCCAGATAAGTTACTTCAGGAGGGATATTGTGTGAAAGCGATTTATGAATGTTTAATAAAAACAGAACGTTTTGTAGTAGAACGTTCAATCAGGAAACGCAGCCGACGAAGATCACGAAGCTGGCCGCTATTGCTCAGTGAAGAAATATTCTGATTGAAACAAGAAAACATGGAACTCAGTGAAGAATTCGCTCGATATTATAACAAAAACGATTAAAAACTAAAAACAAACAAATAAACTAAAACACTAAAAAACAAACAAAAAAAACTAAAAAACAAAAAAATAAAAAAACAAAAAAATAATGCTACCACATAATATTGTAAAATAATGTGCCGGGTCCCAAGTCCGGAATATTTAAAGCAGCAGAGGGAAAAAGTTTAGTTTTAAATTGTTTTTTTATTCTAAATAAATACGCTTTTAACAAAAGCGGTAGAAAAACCAAAAAATTACTGTATTAAAAACAAAGTTAACATGTCATTCGCAAGTAATTATACGCTAAAAAATCCTTCCTTATGCAGCTTTTATATTCCGGACTTGGAACCTGGCAAAGTATTATTTTATTGAAGTATTTATAATAAATCTTTAGATAATTTACATTTGTTTATCAATGCATTTTCTTGTGGTTTTTCTTTCAATTCTGTATCATGTTGCTTTTGAATTTCTTTAATGCATTTTTTTTTATTTTTTTCAATTTCCAGGTATATTTTATTCCATTCGTTTTTAAGTTTTCTAAAAGTTTGTTTGTGTATAGACATATTATTTCTAATTGTCTTTTTTCGTTGTGTATATTTATTTTTAATTTTGTTTTTTGTACCATATATAGCATTTTCTAAATTATGTTTCATTTCTATATCAACCGAATCCAATTTATTTTGTAAATCAGATATCTTATTTGCTTGTTTTTCAATATTATCTACATAATTATATTTTAACAACATCTTTTGATATTTTTCTTTACATTTCTCTTTTGAATTATTATATTTTTCAATTGTTTCTTGTGGTAAATTAGTTGATATATTTGATGAAATAGTTTTAAAAATTGGTATTGCGAAAAACCGATTATCGTGTGATCTATTTAAATATGATATTTTTCCTTTAATTAATTCTTTAAATAATTTTTTACTATTTTTTGAAATTTTCAATTTAGTATTCACAGAAAATTGTTTAATAAAATCATTTGTATTCTCAGGCATTTGTTTTTCATCAAGTAAATTTAACAATTTTATTGTGTTCATTGGATTTTCTGTAACAGGTGTTGCTGTTAATAACAATAGTCTACACGAATCTTTTCCAGATTTTTTGTATGATTGCAGTATCCCTTTTTTAATTACAGAAAAATCCGGTTTTTCGAATCCAATTAAATCGGTTGCTAACAATTTGTGAGCTTCATCAATAATAATTAATGTCTTATTTAATATATCGTTTGTTCCATTTCTTTGAATTAATTTACTATACAGCGAATTTTTTGATCTAGCTTTTGAAGATCCAAAATTTGCTTTCAACGCATTACTAAATTGTGCAAATGATACTGGAGTCAAAAAATTCTTAGAGATATATTTTTTATCAATTGTTTCTGAAATATTTAAACCAGAATTAATCTTTTCTTTAATCATATAATCGCACACTTTTGTAAATATATTCTTCCAAATATCATCTTTTAAACTAGATCGTGTAACCCACAAAATTGTATAATTTTCTTGTTCCCAAGTTTTTGATTTTGTAGCAATAGCTGTACAAGTTTTACCTGAACCAACTGAATGATAAATAAGCATGCCTTTTAAATTATTATTTGGAACAAAATAATTAGAAATAAAATTTTGAGAAGGCGTAAATTCGGCAATTCTGGAACTAGATTGAGGAACATTACATAAATTTTTTATTTGAATTTCATCATATTTATATTTATCGAATTCTTTATTAATTCTAGTTTGTAAAGATTTATAATTTTCTCTATTATTTTTTTCATTCAGATATTTAAGTAAATTTGATTTTGTTTGGCTTTTAGTTTTACTATCTAATAATTGTTTTATTTCAGTTAATTGTTTTATTTCTTTTTTTAATAATTTGTTTTTTTGAGAAAATAATAAACTAAAAGGGTTATCAACATGAATTTTGTGATTCAAATCTTTATCAATCGCTGAATTAATCAATAATTTATCTAATTGATCTGCTAATATTTTATCAGTCAAACTTATTTCAGAATAAAAGGATAAGATCTTTTCAATTGGATAATTTTGTGTATTTGATGTATATAAAAAAACGTTCAATGTCCATCCTTTATTTTCAATAAATTTTAATCCATTGTTTCCACATAATCGTGTTGCTCTTCCTATAATTTGTTTTAGATCAGAATTTGATACTTCCGGTTCAAAAATGTGAACATATTTTACATCAAATAAATCAATTCCTTCTTTAAAAGAATTATCTAAAATTATGAATCGTATATCTTTGCCATAAATATTTTTAGGTCTATTATTAAAAACAGATAACATCTCTTTTTTTTGTGAAACTGTTATTTTATTTCCAAAAATAGTTGAAGAACATAATAGTGCAAATGTGTCATTGTTTTGGGTTTTTGGTATTCTAAATTTTGTTTTATTATTCTCTGAATACCAACAACTATATTTATTTATCGAAGTTAATCCTGCCGCAATTATTTTAGAACCATGATTTGAGAATTTTACATCTGAATATATAAAATGTTTGTAATTTTTACCAGATTTTTTCATATCTTCAATGTCTAATTGTTGAATATTTTTTAATAATTTTTCTAATTTAGGAGAACAGGTTTCTATATCTAATTTTGTTTGTTTTGAATCAAAATTCTTATTATCAAATTTGTGATATTGTTTTGCATTTGACCAATTTGCTATTTTACGAATACATTGATACTTTTTTTTCTTTTGAAAGTTCAAAACGACGTTTTTTGTGGCCATATTACAGTTATAAAATATTTAATTTTAAAATGAAATCGAAAATAAAAATGATATAATATTCTAGTAACAGTCTATAAATAATGAAATGGAATAATAGTAATGGGGATATATTAGATATATTAGATGTAATCTGTATAAAACATGATATCTGTACCGATATCAAAAATATTATTTACAATTATTCTTTAAATTCTTTAAATAGTAAGCAAAAAAGTGATATAAATCAATTATATCCATTATTACAAAATATTCAAATGAACGAGGATTATGATGCCTATCTAAAATTTATGACTTCAAAATTATTCTTTAAATTACCTCATAAATATAAAAAAGGATTTCTTTTGTATTTAAAATATGATGTATATCTACATACTACAGAACATACTTATGCAATTCAATTTGCACTCCAACATTTCCGAGATATTGTAAGTTATATTGGTAATAGAAATGAACTAATTCACACAGAAGTTTTTGAATTTGTATGTTTTTATTATGGTGAATTTGGTTTTAATCCACCAACTCAAGTTAAATTTAGAAGCCTAATGAGAATACTTACAGAATACTTTTATATTAAGGGAAACAATGATATCATATAATTAATCAACCACGCTTTTAACAAAAGCGTAAGCAAAACTTTTGTTGAACCTTTTTTCTAAAAAAGTTTTCTTAAAAGGTTGGTGAATACTTTTTAACACAAAAAAAAGTATTTATATTAATAATGAAAACAAGTGTTTCTACAGCTTTTGTATATGCAGTATTATGTGGAATATTATCTGTGTTATTATTTGTTTATTATCAAAAAAATACAAATAAAAAGTATGAGAAATCAAAATCAATATATAATATTGGAATTTTTTGTTTAGTTGCAAATATTGTTTACTTTTCAATTATAAATAATGGAAATTCTGATTTGGAATTTGAACGTCCAGTTTTCATTTCAAATTTAGAAATGAAAACTGGACAACCATGCTTTTAACAAAAATGTTAGCAAAAATATTAGAATAAATTTTTAGTTAAATTTTTTATTACAGATTCGATACCGTGATCTTCAATAAAATTTTGGATTACTTTAATTTGATTAATGTCAAATGAAGTCGGATTAAAAAATCTATAAATTTGTGTATGAATAGGCATATTCCAATTTATTGGAGTTAAATTAGTATTATTGTATGTAATATTTCTCAATCTTTTGGGTTTAAATATATAAATTTTATTATTTTCGATTCCTATCAAAATGTCTAATAATTTATATCCTCTTCCAGATTGTAATATATCAATTGAATCTGTATCAATTCTAATTACACCAGCTTCACCACTACCATTTAATGAAATTATGTTTAAAGTTGTTGCTTTAGAAATATTAATATTATTTGGATATAGTAATTCTAAAACATCGAGAGAACCTGTTTCATACAATATTCGACGCATATCTCTATTTTCATCAGTAACATTAATTAGATATTTTCTATCGGTAAAAAATTTAATAAGAATTTCTTCGTAAAGATTAAAAAGATAATCAAAATTTGATTTCAATTTAGTATAATTATCTAATGATACATTATTTTGGAAACTTGTGTTTATTTGTACATTTGTTCCTTCGTTTATTGTATTATTAGTAGATAATTCGTCGGTTGAATCATCTGTTGAATCATCTGATGAATCACAATTGTCTATATCACCTGCTCTTTCTACATTGAATAATATTCGAAATATTTTATCCCACGCATCAGTTAATTTTTCAATTGATGTCATATTTTCCTTAATTGGATTTCCTATAACTAAAAAGTAAAATAAATCTATTAATTGATCTTCCATTATATTATATATTATGTTATTTTGTTTTAAAAATGTTATTTTGTTTTTAAAATTATGTTTTTAAAATTATATTATTTTTTTTTTTGCAAATATCACATTTCAAACAATTTTTATAATTTTGATCCGGGTCAAAATATTTACACATCGCTATCATTCTACATAATGAACTATTGTACACAAAATTATTGATTGCATAGTTTTTTTTTTCTTGATATTTATATTCTTGAGTATCACATAATTTGCTTAAAAATAATTTATTTAAAAACATATCACATTTTCCCCAAAATAAATAACAATATGCTTCACTATCTAATTGTCTACCTGCTCTTCCTATTTCTTGACTATATGATTCAATATCTTTTGGTAAACCGTAATGAATTACAGTATGTATATCACTAATATCAATTCCCATACCAAATGCTATTGTTGCAACAATAATTCTAATAGATCCATTTTTAAAATTATCTTGAATAAGTGATCTTTCATTAGAATTTAAGCCGGCGTGATATGCTGAAATACCATCATCACAATATAATTTGCTAGCAAGATTTTCAGTTTCCTTTCTAGTTTTACAATAAATTATTGTTTTGTTTTTTGATAATTCAATTAATTTTTTTAAATCATCTTTTAATTTCGATTTTTTATAAACTGATATATTAATATTTTTTCTCTCGGCTGACATTCTAATAAATAACGGATTTTTCAATTTAAAGAACTTTGTAATTTTATTTATTGATTTTTCTGTTGCAGTTGCCGTTAAACATAATATAGATGGTCTACTTTTTTGTTCAAACCAATCAATTATTGTTGATAGTTCTTTATAACCTGTTCTAAAGTTTTTCCACTCACATATACAATGACATTCATCAATTGCAATTGTTAATATATCAATCGAACTGATCCAATTTTTCTTAGATAATAAAGTTTCAGGAGTCATAAAAATTAAAGAAGTTAAATCTTCATTTTTAATTTCCATTGATACGTCAATTCCTATTTGACCATTGTAAAATAAATTTCCACCATAAATAGAAAATGTATTACAAATTTCTTTATACTTTTGCTCTTGATCTCTAATCAAAGAAACTAAAGGAGAAATCACTAAAACATTTCTATTTGTTAAAATATGAGGCAAAACGTACGTTAAAGACTTTCCAAATCCGGTTGGTAAAATTGATATAGAATCGCGATTATTCAAAACAGCATTAATTATTTCTTTTTGTTCTTTTTTCAATTTTGAAACTCCAAGTTTTCTTAAATGTTCACTATATTTGATTTTTTGAGGAGCCATATTATCAGTTTTACTACTATTAATAACTGTAATAGTATATATTGTATTCATTTTTATATACTTTATTTATTATGGACATAGTTCTTCAAAAACAGACAATAATCTTTTATGTAAGATAAAAAATGATTGTTTTTTTATCTTAAAATTTATCCTATTGATAATTAACAGTTTTTGATAATTAACAGTTTTGATCATACTTAGCATAAATAAACTATTATAAAAATGGAATGTTCAGTATGTTGTGAAAAATATTCTAATAGTACTACGTCAAAACGTTATAAAGTAACATGCAATTATTGTAATTATACTGCGTGTAGAAGTTGTGTTCAGCGATACATTGTAGAATCACCAAATGATCCGAAATGTATGTCTTGCAATAAAGAATGGAATCACGAATTTCTATGTAGTTCCCTTCAAAAAACATTCATGAATAAAGATTACCCAAATTATAGAAAAAGGGTACTTTTAGAAAAGGAAAAGAGTATGTTACCTGATACTCAAAAATATGCAGAGCAATTGTTAAAAGCAGAATATAAAATGAAGGAAATCGAAAAAATTAAAAAGCAAATTGCAGTCTATAAGAAATCTTTAGATAAGGCACATCATGAATTATATGTTATTCAACTATCAAAACCTAAAGAAAAAAAAGATATATTACATAGGATTTGTCCATTAGAGAATTGTAAAGGCTTTATTGGAAAAGGGTGGGTTTGTGGTCTTTGTAATACAAAGATATGTAAAAAATGTCATGTACCATTTAATCCCGGGGATTATGTTTCTAATGGGACGGCTCCTGTTCATGCACATGAATGTAAAAAGGAAGACCTTGATAATGCTACAATGATTATGAAAAATACGAAACCGTGTCCAAGTTGTGCCGTTCTTATTTTCAAAATAGATGGTTGTGATCAAATGTTTTGCTCAAATTGTCATACTGCTTTTGGATGGCGCTCCGGTATTATAGAGACGGGTGTTATTCACAATCCTCATTATTATGAGCATTTAAGAAGGACACAAGGTCATGTACCTAGAAATCCATTAGATATACCAAATAATTGTAATGTAGTTACTCATCAGAACTTCTATTCTATTTTGAGAACACGTTTACTACAAAGAATTGATATTTTTAGAATTGATAAAGAAGGAATAAAAGTACATCGTATTCCTCAACATTTTATATTCTTCAATGATAATATTAGAAAATTATTTAATCTTGGAGAAACAGAACCATTTAATAATTCAAAAACAAACAAATATTCCGTTATATTGGAAAGATTATATATTATGGCTACACATATTCAACATGTTGAGATTCGTAATTTTAGAGTTAACAACCACGATATTAATAGAGACCTTCGAGTTAAATACCTACTAAACAGAATTGAAGAAAAGGAATGGAAAACTATAATTCAAAGAAGAGAGAAGAAAAATATGAGAAAAAATGAAATATTTCAGGTTTTAGAGATGTTTTCTACTGTTTTGAATGAAAGTATTATTAAAATACAAAAAATTCATTTAGAGTTTCCATCTGATTCTATAAACGATCATGAATTTACTAAGGAAAAATTAAGTAAATTATTTGATGCTTATAAAGAGTTACCTCCACTTATTGAATATGTGAATACTGAATTTAAAAAGATAGGTAAACGATTTAATAATAGAGTACCACTGATTGATTTAACCTTGCAGTATAAACACAGCGGACAATAATTAATAGTCATCATACTTATCAATGTCTACAATTTCAAAATGGACAATCTATACCTACGGATGTTAATTCTAAACAAAATCTAATGTAACATAGACGGAATGAGTGTTTAATTTAGCAATCACTTAAAATCGAGAAGAAAATGCAATTTGGTATTAATAGTAGTTTAAGAAACAAATAAAAATAAAAATAACAACAATAAATAAATAAATAAATAAATAAATAAATAAATAAATAAATA
>CETU01134917.1_pt1 | contig 11699 bp, 17 predicted proteins | sample 356531 | NCBI WGS metagenome assembly CETU01 (sample SAMEA2623488, study PRJEB7988) | marine metagenome | isolation source: saline water (ENVO:00002010), including
CGACATTTGCCTATTCGAGAATTGAACTCAATGAAGGAGAAGAAGCGTGACGAGTATGAAGTTCACGATGTAATCTTCACGAGGAGGCAAATCGAGCTAATCTTGAGGATCGCTGCAAACTGGGCCGACATAGAACCAGATTCACAAGAAGAAATACTAGCACAATTCAAAATATGAATGACTGACCATGTCAACAAGGGCAACATACGAAATAGAAAATGAAGTCTTCTATATCCATCACGACGGATATGAGGAAGGTGCAGCAGCGTATTTCTTGAGGATGTGCGACGAAATGCTTGTGAAAGCATATTACAGCGTGGAAAAGAGAAGAAATTATATCGATTCTTTCATCGCTGCGAACCACAGAGCCGAGAAATCAGCGCATGAAGCACACGGAGACACAGAATATAGGTACAAAGTATGGAAAAGCGAAGTGAGCAGAAATCCATATTGGATGAAAGAACATGTAAAGGAACATCCTTGGAGTGGGTATGACGAGAATAACCTGTATGATTTCCGCAAACACTCCTATGAGAGATTGTGGTTGAACGCAGAAAAGTCAGAATACAATTGTAAGAAGTGCGGCGCTGATATGGTGAAGCATTGGGTTCCAATTTACAACGGACCCCTAGCAGTATTCCTGCAAAATTGGGTCGAGCTTAAGGGTGGCCCAAAGGTACTCATCACATACCAAAGAGATACTGAATACATACTAAGCGAACCACGCGCAATAGAATTGAAAGAATACTTGGAAGAGAAGCCTGAGAATTGGTGCAATAGCCTACAGTTGCTAAAGAACGCCACAGACAGCGAAGGCGACCTTTTTGACCCAAACGAGGGAGAGAACACAATCCCCTGGTTAATGGAAGAAAGGTTCAGAGATCCAAAGTAATACTGACCATGGCAACAAATATGACATTGCAAAGAAAATTAACTGAAACGAACATGAAGTGCGTTCCAGATGGTTTGCATCACATCGAAGTGATATACGATTTCGTCGAGGAGGCTCACAAGGACCTAATCGACGATGAGGTATGCACGACTGGTTGGAAAAGCGCACCAGAATGGAAGCACAAGGTAAGAAACGCACTACAGACACTAAAGGGAAAGGGAAGAGTCCACAAGACGGGCTTAGACAAGGGGTATTGGAGAGTCCAAGTTAACCTCGATGGCAAGGTTCTCGCAGATCTTTGCTGTGGTGCCCGTTCGATATGGTTTGACAAAAAGCACCCAAATGCAATTTACATGGATATTAGGGAGGAGGAACCAGGAACAATCGAGCTTCAGCCAGGATGGTCTGTAAAGCCCGATGTGATAGGCGACTATCGGGACATGTTCTTCGAGGATGAGACATTTCACCTCGTAGTATGGGACATTCCTCACATCCTAGAGGCAAAAGGGGGTATAATGCTAAAGAAATACGGAAAACTCGGACACGGTTGGAAGGACGATGTAAGAAGGGGATTTAACGAGATCATGCGGTGCTTGAAGCCGAAGGGTGTTCTCATCTTCAAGTACAACGACCTGTCAATCAGCGTTTCCGAGATGCTGGAAGCACTTCCAGAGCAACCCCTAGTTGGGACAAGAACGAAGAAAAGCGTTGGGAGCAACGGAACCGGAACATATTGGTTCGCTTTCATCAAGCTTTGAACTACTGACCATGGCAAATGAACAATATAGAGCAGTATATGATGAAACATTAACACAACATAGGGCAAATTCGCAAGATTTCCTATTTGACCCATCTGATGAAGACGCTATCTGGATTGAAGTTCCAGAACACACCGAAACCAGAAAACCATTAGTTGTAAGAATACACAGGGCCTCCCATGGCGTTGTAGTGGATATTCACACCAAGGGACAAGAGGACGGCGACCCAGTCACCTCGACATGGGCTATTTTTGGAGAAGAAGAAGAATGAACTGACCATGGCAATTAATATTGAACAAATAGAAAAACTCCCTTACGAAAGGAGAGAATTAATTATTGAAGATATGAACATAAAAGAATGGCTAGCCTTGGACGATGCAGGTCTGATGGAAACAGAATCTTTCCAAGAGTACCACGCATTATTGACCGAGGTGGCAGAAAAAATGATTCAAGAGTCTATAGAAGAACACGAAAACGCAGCACCTATGGAAGCAGAGGCGACTTACGGTGGTAAATTGCAATTCCCGTATGAATCCAAGCAAAGAAAGAAGGAATATATGGATATGAACATTACACGATACACCGAGGAACAAATCCTACAAGACGCATTGAGGGACATAAGACGCAAGTTGGAGAGCCTTCAAAATAACTTGGATGACGGACATTACTACTACCCGACCATAGAAGACAAGGCTGAGAGAGGCTTTGCGATAATGGACGCGCTCGGCTGGAAGAAAATCACAGTCGAATACTCGGGTGGCGGAGATGATGGGGGAATCGACGGGATAGAGATAATCACCAACGATGGTGAGAAACTATCTGAGTCTGATTGGCAACCAGAAGGCAATGCTCCTCTGATTCCAGTCCTTGGCCGTACCAATGGGTGGCGTGAAAACACGATTATACTAGATGAATGGACTACTCGCAGATCCCTGTTAGTGCCAACTGAGCCAAAAGGCTCACTTGGAAAAACCTACTACCACAGGGTTTCTGATATGTTGTCCGTTTACCCAGAGTCACTATTCTGGGAGGATGTGAACAATTACTTCGGAGGATGGACATGCAACTATGTTGGTGGCTTTTTGACATGGGACAACGACAAGGATAGCGAATCTTACAGAAGGCATCCTGCGTTAGTCTTTGAAATACAAGCACCAAAAGAGGAAACGGTTGCGATTTCAGCATCGCTTCATATATGATTAAGAACAATCAATTCCGATCTAAAATGTCGGAGACTGACCATGATAATATCAAACGCACTTATGAAAGAAAGAAAGGTATGCGTGTGTTGTAATGAGAAGATACGCGGTAAATACGCGATTAGACTAAGCGACGAAGGAGAAGGAGTATGGCTGAACTACAACTGCAGAGAGCAGTTCGTGTTATCCGTACTCGGTAGCAGAAAGAAGGGTCCACACGAATTGCAATTCGCTGAACACGACAAGAAGCTGAAGATTCTGGACTTGTTTAGTGGGAGAAAGGGCTGGACAAAGGCATTCGAAGACCGAGGTCATTATGTTTTGACTGTGGACATAGATGAGGATATGGACGCAGACATCACTGAAGACATCTTGAATTTGACGATTGAGGATGTAGGGACAGATTGGGACATCGTGCTTGCGAGCCCACCCTGTCAATGCTTCTCGATTGCCTCTTGTATGCACCATTGGAGTGCTACTGAGCCGAGAGTCCCGAAAAGCGAGGCTGCAGACAACGCTCTGCAACTCGTACAACACACTTACGATTTGATACAAGAAATAAATCCGGTATATTGGGCGATGGAGAACCCAAGGGCTATGCTGAGGAAACTATGGAAGACACCAACATTGACAACGCATTTTTCTGCGTGGAGTGGTGGGAACTACGAATACAGAAGACCGAAGAAGCCTACTGACCTTTGGGGGAATTTCCCAAAGAAGATGATTTGGCCTGAGCCCAGGAGATGGGAACTAGCACCTAGAGGCGCACAATCAGGAACGCAGGGGTTGGCAAGCGACGAAGCAGCCAGAATCCCCTACAACCTGTCATTCACACTATGCATCAACGCAGAAGAGGAACTACTGTACGACTCATTCGTGAAATACAGGCCAAGCGGAAGCACAGGAGAGAGGATCGCGGGCAAGATGGACAAGTGGTTCAGATTGCTCCCATTCATCGCAGAAAAGAATCTCATAGAGAAATACTGGTAATACTGACCATGTACGACAAATACGAAGATGAGAAATTCTGCCAAAGGTGGAATAATGGAAAAGACTCATTCAAGAGTACGAACGACGAGAAAATCAACATAGACAGGGACGGGTATTTCGTTCGAGGAATACCAAAGACCCAGGCGGCTTCATTCGTTGAAGGCCACCACTATAGCGGCTCATACCCTCCGTCAAGATTTCAAGCAGGGCTATTCAGAGACAGCGAGAATGGAATGCATGAATTATGCGGGGTTGCGGGATTCACAGTCCCAATGAGCAATAATGTGGTGAATAGGTATGCGAAAGGAGCAACCGTTAGTGGAGACAAGCCTACTAGCATAGAGCTTGGGAGATTCGTATTGCTCGACGATGTTCCTCACAACGGGGAATCATGGTTCTTGGGCAAGTGCTTCGGGAATAGTGGCGGTTTGTTGAAAGAGGCAATACCCTCAATCGACACCGTTCTAGCATTCTCGGATCCAATTATGAGGACGAATCAAAACGGAAAGATGGTAATGCCTGGACATATAGGAACCATCTATCAAGCCCATAATGGGGTGTATGTTGGAAGATCACACAAGAAAACGATTAGGATGACCCCGAAAGGAACAGTCCTGAGTGCAAGAACCCTGAGCAAAATCCGTAAGGAAGAATCAGGTTGGAAAGGAGGAATCAAGCAAATGGTGTCTGCGGGCGCAGAACCAAGAAGGATTGGCGAAACACCTCTAGAATACTACAACAGGGAGATAGACAATTTCCCGAAGGTGAGCCACCCAGGAAATCATGCTTACTTGTGGCCTATTGGAAACAAGAAAGAGCGCAGAGAGGCAAAATCATGCTTCCTGCCAGAGCAGGAATACCCTAAGTGGACATCTGAGGAATACAATCGAATACAAGAAATGAGCAAGCGGAAGGCAATAACAGAAACCATCCTGCAGCAAATTACCTTGTAATACTGACCATGGGTTCAACAGGAAGTTATGTACCTAACAACAAGAAACCAAAGCAAGTGGTCTTGGAACATCAAGACCAAACAGACGCAGAAGGAAAGGAATGGAAAATACTGAAGCACACAAGCAGAAGGGGCGACGGGTTCGACTGGTCGAACATAATTTACGCTGCTTACCAAACGCCATACGGCATCGTTGGTTTAGTGATATGCTGGAAGTATTACCCAAGAGATAACATGGTCGTGCATAAGGAGATGACAGAGGTCATGCATCCGTATTTTTACGAATGCCCGAACAACATCTTGGATATGCTAGACGACACAGATAATGAAAACGCACTCGAATGGAGACAGAAATGCAGAGAGAACAACGCGAAGCCGAAGCCGAAGAAGCTAGAGGATGGCGACAAGATCCGATTCAAGGGTCAAGTCGGAAGTCTGCCAGAGGATGCGATTTTCACAGTAAAAAAAATAGGAAGGAAAACCCGCTTTGAATATGCGGGCGTGGGTTACAACATTCAAGGCTGGACAAGAACTGGCTACGAATTTGTGTGAGACTGACCATGGCAAAGAACGAAGCAATATGGATAAAGACAGAAGATGGAACGATGAAAGAGATCGAAGGCGAACCTGACAGGGGTGCCTTAGAGTATGAAGGCGAGCAATACTACCAGTGCGATATATGGAAGTCAAAAGGCGTTGATACATACTTCCACTGGGAACACATGGATGAGGACGGAGAGATATGCCTCGAATGGAGGATAGACATGTCCAAGATGCCAAACTTCAACTTGTGGATATACGCCTGGACGATGGGTAATTACAAGGAGATAGACGATGTGTTGGATAGGGCACACTCGGAAGTGGACAAACTCAACAAAGAGGAATTCAACAAGTGGGTTGATGAACACAAAGAAAGATTCCCAGGACTGACTAGATACACAGAATAATACTGACCATGGCAATTACAGTAAAGAATGTAAAGATACACGATGAACTAAGCGAGGAAACACTTTGCTTCTCTGCATCCGTCTATTTCAACGGAAAGAGAGTTGGAGTGGCTACGAACAGGGGAACTGGCGGTTGTAATGACTACGATTGGCTAGAAAAGGAAACTGGAAGAGAAATCCACGAATGGGCGAATGCCCAGAAATTGACTTACACGAATTGGGAAGGCGAGGAAGCGGAAGTGACCTTTGAGAAGCTTGACCACATAGTAACAAATCTAGTGGAGGAGTTCGAAGAAAAGCAATGGTTCAAGAAGAAATGCAAGACAAGCATCCTATTCGTTAGAGAAGGTGATGCAGAGGGCAGTTACGGGGTATTGCCCCACAAAGGAAGACTAGAGGCTCATCTGAATTACATCAAGGGCGAAGCAGAAAAGGAGAAGATAAAGCAGATAATTTACCTAAGAGACAATGAAGTTGTCTTTGAGGATCTGTGAATACTGACCATGGCAACAAAAGAAGAAATTATTGAAAAACTAATTTCCAATTGCGACAAAGAAACGCAAGAGGAAATGAGAAACGAACTATATCACAGCGTAAATGACGAGAAATGGACAATAGCGGATTTATTCATCCGTCAATGGCTAAACAATGGAGGTAATGGATTCGGGATGAACAATGTCCGAGGCATGTATGAATACCTCTGTGGAAAGAAGCAAGAATTGATTGATTACAACCTGATAAACAAAGACGGATTCAACAACTTCGGATTCGCTTTGTGGTCGAACTACGATTTCGACTTCGACCTATGAGGGTGGACTGACCATGGCAAGACAAGAAACAAGAGATATTACAGCAAAGTTACCAGAAGGTATCGAAATAGTAGTTGATAGATCCCCTGTCGATTTAGGGGGTTTGGAGTGGAGATTGGGACTTGGGATAGAGGACGGATATATCGTTCTCACATCAGAAGGGACAAAGGAATTCGCCAAAAGAATTCACCACACACAGAATTTCATCTTAGGGGAAGAATTTAGAGTAGCAGGAGAGCCAGACGGAGATATTGTACTCAATATCAATCAAGAGGACTTAGGCCCAGGGGATATTGACCCGTATGAGGTCGTCAAGGAGCAATACTGCAACATTTACCCTGGTGCTATATTGAGAGAGGGTTCACCTCTCATCGATCAAGGCTACAAGGTGACAAAGGATTTCCTCAATATGACTGTGGAAGAACTAAGAGAAGAGATAATCGGCTCATTTTCGCTCGATTACCTAGAGCAAACAGGATTCATAGAGAAATCTAACTGGAATGAGTAATACTGACCATGAAACAATCATAAGCTACAATGTAGCTTCGACTCATCATGCATTACGATAAGAAAGACAAGCAATTCAATTGGAATATAGACAAACCAATGAAGGTTCTCGATTTGTTTTGCTGCTCCGGTGGTGGAGCAGTAGGCTACGAGAGGGCGTTTGGAAATGTTGAGATAACTGGAATAGACATCGTTACCAAGAAGGAATATCCGTACAATTTCATTAAGGCGGATATAATCGATTTCATCCAGGAAACCCCCATTGGGTGGTTTCAGCAATTCGACTTGATCCACGCATCCCCTCCATGTCAATACCATTCGAGGACGAAGCACCTTGCGATAGCGCAGGGAAATGACCCAAGCGATGTCGATTTAATGCCACTAATACGGTTTTTCCTAATGAATGTGGGAGTTCCGTATGTGATTGAGAATGTGGTTGAGGCATGGATGATTCCATGGGAGAACTCAGGCAGAAAGGGTAAGAACCCGAAGATGGTCAACACCATTCTTTGCGGTAGCTCATTCGGACTAGGTGTGCAAAGACACCGTATGTTTGAGTCATCTTTCCCTATTGAGTCCCTATTGTGCAACCACGAAACAGAATCTTGGCCTATTGGGCCGAAAGGCAAGCCTAAGCCCTGGGGAATCTATGGTAGTCTCGGAGATCATGTCAAAGGGACTTGTAGTAAGACAGGCAGGGCAGTCGAGGGAGGATGGACTCCTCCTAACATTCTCGTTGCGAAGAAGGCAATGGGAATCAAGCACATAACCCAATGGACCAATCTGAAAGAGGCAATTCCTCCGGCTTACACGGAACACATAGGAAAATGCTTCCTCAAGCACAAGGAAGGCAGAATCAAGGCAGGTACGATGAGATTCGAGACACTTCGAAAGATAAAGCACCTGTATGGTTCTCACGACTCGTGAGGAATTATTAAGAGCAATGAAAACCGGAGTTAGATGTTCGGTGACTGACCATGAAACAATGCACACTATGTAAAAAAATAAAGCCATTAGATGACTTCTATGATGACAACAGACTCTCGGTGTATGATCCCAAGAGAGGCAAAGTGAGAAGGAAGAATGCTAGTAGCGGAAAACAAGCAAGGTGCAAGGACTGTCACAAGAAAGAACAGTACAGAACCAGAGACAAGAAGAAGCAGGCTGAAGCTCAACAAAGATACCAGGAGAGAAACCGAGGTCTTTGGAAGACGCTCCCTGCAGGGACTACGAAGAAATGCACAGGCTACCAAGGCGAGTGCAAGCACGAAGAAGGCCCAGAACTACCTGCTAATGACAAGTATTTCAGCGAGAAGGCAAAATGCAAGTATGGACTCAACCCGAGATGCCGTGTTTGCCATTCTGCAGAGTTGAAGGACTATCATGCTAGAAAGAAGGTGGCGAGAGGTGACTGACCATGGCAAATGAAGAAAAACAAAACGAAGAGGAACACACACACCCTCATTGGATGGACACGATATTTAGCGAGTCGAATAGAGATCGATTTTTCTATGAGATGAATCGCTATTTCCTAGTAGTCGATGATAATGAGATTGAGTGTCCCTGTTGCGAACAAAAAACAGATGCCGTTGCACATATAGTATTTGCACCAACTGAGGCTATGGTATGTGGGCACATTGAAGAGGACGGCTCGCATTGTGAATGCGACACAGTCCCTCGATATGGCGACAGGGTCTTGCTTGAGTTGGATGCAGATATGAAATATAGGTGCCAAGAACACGGATATAGAAAAGAATTGTTCGATTTGTTGGAGAAAAATGAAGGGAACATAATAATTGAAAACATGCTTACTAGGGAAGCAACTATGCTTAGAAGGCAAAGGTGATACTGACCATGGTAAAAAAGGAAATTGACGAACCGTTATACGCAGGGAAACCAGATTTTGCGAGACCTCCTGTAAAATGGGAGTTAACGCAAGAGATTATTGAGAAGCGTTGGGATAATTACAAGCTAGGATTATTCCGAGCAGGTAAGGAAGCCAATTTGGAAAAAGAAGCAAAAGAATTGTTGAAAATGCAAGAAGAATACAGCCGAAGGGGTTGTCCAGAATCTTTGTATTACAATTTCGGTCAAAAAAGAGACTTAGGATTTGAAGTAGATGACAATAACAAGTGGAATTTGGGACAAGACCCAAAGTTTGAGGATTTGATGGAAAAGGTAGATGTTTTTCTTGAAAGAGAAATAGAACCAATACCTGAGACAAAATGGCATCCCGCAGAAAAACGAACTGAATATTATTTCAGGGATAAACAAAATGCGGGACGATATGGATATGTTCTCAAATTTGAAAATGAATCTAGCGGGAAAATCCGCATCGTAAACCTACATGAAACAGATGTTTACGGAATATTGTCTGGCTTGTTGGAGAAGTACAAACCAGGGCCATATTCGGCAATGGATGATCCAAGAGAAATTAGGCCAGTTACGGAACTTATGGAGATTTGGGATGAAGACCAAGAAAGTATGTATGAGGAATACTTGAAAGTATGCTCGCAAATACCAACAGGTCGAAACAATCACAGATTAAAACCTAAGAGCAAAGAGGAATATGCAAATATGCAAGAACACTTCTTGCATTATACTCAACTAGCTTACATCTCTGGAGTTCTTGGATATTATGGAGATAGGGCGGAATCTTGGAAACATTTCGAACATTGGTTATTTTACGAATACGAAGACAACTATGCTCACGAACAAGCACATGCTGTATTTCAGTCAATAGACCGAATACACGCATACACATGAATAAATTGAACATGAACTGACCATGGAAGACAAAAAATATTCAGAATTAGAAGAAGGAGTCGATTACATAGACCTCGGAAAGAGAGAATCGAACGAGATTCACAAGGAAAGAACTGCAGATCTCATCAGAGGCCTGCAAGAAGCAAATGAATGGAAAATTATGGAAGGCAGGGCAACTGAGCCTGAAAAGGTGAAGGGCCTAAACTACAATGGAAAAGTGAGGCTTGTCATAGAATGTACTCCTGAATTAGCTGAGATGATAGAGAATGACGAACTAGAGTGGCCGATTACAGGCACGATTTGGCATAATGGGAACCCGTATGACCTATACACGATACTCGAAGAATTCTTTGAGGATAAGGAAGACCTATCCTGAGACTGACCATGGCAAGAAAAATTGGAATAGATCAATTCTGCGGCTTCGGAGGTGGCTCCGAGGGCGCTAAGATGGCGGGTTATGACATAGCATGGGCAGCAAACCATGACGAAACCGCGATAAGAATACACGAAATGAACCATCCAACGACAATACATGCGCAGGAAGATGTGATGTTGACGAACTACATCGATGATGTACCAGAGTGTGACTTCATCATATCGGCACCTGAATGTCAAGGGCACAGTTCGGCAAGCAACCCGAACCCAACACGAAGACACGACCACTCAAGGTTCCTGCCTTGGGCAGCGACACAAGCAGTTGATGTGAAAAGACCAGAATGGTTTGTAGTCGAGAATGTGCAGGGTTACAAAAAATGGGATGCATACTCTGTGTGGCTTAAGGCGTTCGAGTCCTTCGGGTACGAAGTTGAACCGCACACGCTGAGAGCTTCGCATCATGGCGTTCCTCAGAACAGGGACCGAGTTTATGTTGTTGGGAGATTGGGGAAGAAACCTAATCTGCATTTCGAAATACCAAAGGAAATACCCGCAATTGGAGATATACTAGAAGACACCGACGAAGGTTGGATTCCCATATCCGAGGCCAAAAAGACCGATAAGAGAAATTTCAAGGCAGGCAGGGAGAAATGTGGAAGGACATTCCTATCTCAGATGACGACTGGACATAGGGGAATTCCTTTACACGAGCCAATTAGGACAATTACGACTCAAGACCATTGGAAACTGGTCGATGGGGACCAATCACGCCGCCTAACAGTAAGAGAACTTGCTAGGGCGATGGGATTCCCCGATTCGTACAAAATACCCGAATTGACAAGGGGACAGGCTTTGACTGGAATAGGAAATGCAATATGCCCGCCTGTAATGAGAGACATTCTCACACAGGCAATGGGCTGAACGACTGACCATGGAAAAAAAAGAAGTGAATTTATTGGCCTTTGGGGGTGGTGTGGATTCAACCGCGCTGCTCGCAATGCACCTGGAGAGGGACAAAGCCGCGAAACACTTGGGAATGAGCCGAGCGAAGCTCGACGAACTATTCCCTCCTTTCGAGGCGGCTGTCTTTTCGGATCCTGGGAGCGAATGGCCTGAAACTTATGAAAACATAGAATACGCAAAGGCTAGATGTGCCGTTTTCGGTGTGGAACTCGTAGTGGTGAGACACCACTTGGAGAGATACTTCCACAAGGAAACCAACGAAGCACTCCAGCAGAAGCAATGGAAATCACTTCCAGAAGATGAAAGAGAGATGTATGAACCGAGAAACGAGCCCTATACAATATCCGAATGGTTGTTGGATGGTGGAATGCTCCCGCTAATGCCAGGGGCAGGCCACATCTGCAGCATGAGGTTCAAGGGTGGGGTTCAGCAGCAATGGGCAGACGAGAGATTTGGTGATGCTACGGTATGCACCAAGCATTGGAGCCTAGGAATCGAGAAGGATGAGGGCGGAAGAACCGACAGATTCACCGCAAACCAC
>CETU01013346.1_pt1 | contig 11637 bp, 8 predicted proteins | sample 356531 | NCBI WGS metagenome assembly CETU01 (sample SAMEA2623488, study PRJEB7988) | marine metagenome | isolation source: saline water (ENVO:00002010), including
TTTAAAGATAGAATTGTTTTCATTTGCTAAATATTTTATTTCTGCTAATTGATTTTCTTCTAAAGAAGAAAAAATTATATACTCATTCTCACTAATAATCTGGCACTTAAAATTAAACTCATCTTTATTATCTATAAATAATACTTCTTCTTTATCATTATTTACATGTCGCCAATTTTCTTTATTACTCCATGGAGAATAAAAAGAACTATTATTTTCATTATTTCTTAAATAAATAAATAATGATGCAAATAATATTCTAAAATCTTCTTTTAACTTAGCGGGTGTAACTAATTCTGTCCAAAATTTATCTATAAACTGTGTATTAATATCTTTTTTAGAAAAATATTTATTTATAATAATATTATTTAAAAAATAAACATTATTATCAAGTCCAAATAGTTTAGTTTTTCCTAAAGTTAGCGACATTTTTCTTATAGCATCATTTCTATCTTTTCCATAAGTAATAATTTTTGCTATCATTGGATCATAATATGGACTAACTTCATCATAATCTTCATAACCAGTATCTAATCTAATATAATCCTCTTTTGGAACTTCAAATTTTTTGATTTTTCCAGGAGAAGGAAGAAAATCATTTTCCGGATTCTCAGCATATACTCTTACTTCTAAAGCATGGCCATTAATTTTTATATTTTTTATTATATTTTCTAATTTCTCATTACATGCAATCCTTATTTGAACCTCAACTAAATCAATCCCTAATATTTCTTCCGTAACTGGGTGTTCAACTTGAAGTCGAGTATTCATTTCCATAAAGTAAAATTCATTATTTTCATACAAAAACTCAATAGTACCTGCTCCAGAATAAGCTATTTTTTTTGCAACTTCTATTGCTTGTTTAGCCATATTATCCTTTATATTTTGTTTAATAAATGGAGCAGGAGCTTCTTCAACTACTTTCTGATGCCGTCTTTGAATAGAACAATCCCTATCAGACAAAGCCTGAATATTTCCAAAATTATCAGCAACTATCTGTACTTCAATATGTCTTGGACTCTCTAAATACTTTTCTATTAAAACCTTATCATCTCCGAAAGAACTAAGAGCTTCTCTTTTAGCCTGTTCTAATTTTAGTATTATTTCATCAGCTGCTCTAATAACATGCATACCTTTGCCTCCACCGCCAGCGGACGCTTTAATAATAAGTGGGTAACCAATATCATTACATTTATTAACTATTTTATTATTAGACATATTCTCGACTGGAAAACCTGGCAAAACTGAAACACCTGCGTCTTCCATTAATTTTCTAGCTTCGTTTTTATAGGCCATACTTTTCATCGAACTTTCTGAAGGGCCTATAAAAATAATATTATTTTTTTTCACCATTTTTGAAAATGATGGATTTTCAGATAGAAATCCATAACCAGGATGTATGGCATCCACTTTAAAATCTTTAGCTACATTAATAATTTTTTTTATATTTAAATAACTTTTTTCTGAAATTGAGGACCCTATGTGAGCAGAGTGGTCAGTCTCTCTAAAATGCATAGAATTTTTATCTACATCTGAATAGATAGATACAGTTTCTATTCCCATCTTTTTACAAGTACGCGCTATTCTAACTGCTATTTCACCTCTATTAGCGATCAACAACCTTTTAATCATAATTTATTCCTGCCAATTTGGTTTTCTCTTATTTAAAAATGCAGAAATACCTTCTTTTCCTTCTGAACTTGCCCTTGCATTAGCAATTCTTTTGGCTGTCTCATTCATAACCTTTTCATTTATTTCTTTACTTTCAACATCATAAATAAGTTTCTTTGCAGACTTAATCGCTTCTGGACCCCCTTGCAAAATTTTTAATATTATTTCTTCTACAGTACTTTCTAATTCTTCATTTTCAACTGAAAAATTTACCATGCCTATTTTTACAGCCTCCTCTGAAGAAATTGGTGCAGAAGTGAAAAATAAATATTTAGCATTTTTTTCTCCCACTGCTTTAACAACATAAGGACTTATTACAGAAGGTATTAAACCCAATCTAGCCTCCGATAAACAAAACTTTGCATATTTATTTGCAACTGCAATATCACATGCAGTCACTAAACCAACTCCTCCACCATATGCAGCCCCATTTACAGCTGCAATAGTTGGAAAAGGTAAATTATATAAAGTGTTTAGCATTTCTGCTAATTTCATAGAATCATTGTAGTTTTCTTCACGACTGACGTCAGACATTCTTCTCATCCAACTTAAATCTGCGCCCGCAGAAAAACCTTTTCCATTTCCAGTAACAACTAGCGCCTTAATATTTTTATTATTTCTTAAGTCTAAAAATATATTATTAAGCTGATGGATTAATTCATCATCAAATGCATTCATTATTTCTGGACGATTTAAGTTAAGATAAAATATTCCTCTCTCATCTTGATTTGTTATTATAATTTTTTCACTCATAATTTACATCCTAAATATACCGTATTTACTCTCTTCGATAGGTCTATTATGTGAAGCAGATATAGATAAACCTAGAACCATTCTAGTGTCAGCTGGATCTATAATACCATCATCCCAAATTCTAGAAGATGCAAAATATGGATTACCTTCTTTTTCATACTGATCATGCAATTTTTTCTTAAAAATGCTTTCTTCTTTATTTGACCACTTAATACCTTTTCTTTTACTTACATCACGTCTAACAGTAGATAAGACATTAGCTGCTTGTTCACCTCCCATAACTGAAATTCGAGAATTAGGCCAACTCCACATAAATCTAGGGCTATATGCTCTCCCACACATGCCATAATTACCTGCTCCAAAAGAACCTCCGATTATAACAGTAAACTTAGGCACATTCACCGTAGCAACAGCTGTAACTAATTTTGCACCATCTTTTGCTATTCCCGCCGCTTCATACTTTTTGCCAACCATAAACCCTGAAATATTTTGTAAAAAAATTAAAGGAATTTTTCTTTGTCCACACAACTCTATAAAATGGGCACCCTTCAACGAACTTTCAGAAAATAAAATACCATTATTTGCAATAATTCCGACAGAGTACCCCATGATACGTGCAAATCCAGTAACAAGAGTTGGACCATATAATTTTTTAAATTCTAGAAATTTACTTCCATCAACAAGTCTTGTAATAACTTCTCTTACATCATAAGGGGTGGATAATGAAGAAGGAACTACACCATATATACTTTCTAAATCATATTTAGGTTCTTCAGGCCTTTTAAAATCAATACCAGAATGCTCTTTTTTGTTAAATGTTGACACAATATTTCTTGCAATTTGTAAAGCATGCTTATCATCTTCTGCCAAATGATCTGTTACTCCACTTTTTTTGCTATGAACTTCTCCTCCTCCTAATTCCTCAGCACTTACTACTTCTCCCGTAGCGGCTTTAACTAACGGAGGACCTCCTAAAAAAATGGTACCTTGATTTTTTACAATAATAGCTTCATCGCACATTGCGGGCACATATGCTCCACCTGCAGTGCAAGAACCCATAACCACTGCAATTTGGGGAATTCCCATAGCAGACATATTAGACTGATTATGAAAAGTTCTACCGAAACCATCTTTATCAGCAAACATTTCACTTTGAAGAGGTAAATAAGCTCCTCCTGAATCTACAAGATAGATGCACGGTAAAAAATTTTCCATAGCAATTTCTTGAGCTCTTAACTGCTTCTTTACAGTTATTGGATAATACGTTCCACCTTTTACAGTAGCATCATTCACTATTAATACGCATTCTCTTCCAGAAACTCTTCCAATACCAGTAATCAAACCCGCACAAGGAGCTTCATTATTATATGAATCTAAGGCCGCAATATTAGAAAATTCTAAAAATGGAGAACCTGGATCTATTAAAAAATTTATTCTTTCTCTTGGTAATAATTTACCTCGAGAACGATGTCTTTTTATAGCCTCTTGACCACCACCAGTTTGTGCAAATAAAATCTTCTCATTTAATTCCTTAACCAAGGACTTCATTTTTTTTGTATTTTTTATAAAATCATTTGATTCAGTATCAATACCACTTTTAAGTATATCCATAACACTCACATTTTATTAATTTAAATAATAATTAGTTAATTCTTCTCTATTGCAATTGCTGTAGCTTCTCCTCCACCTATACATAAAGAGGCAATACCCTTTTGAACATCGTATTTATGCATAGCAGAAATTAAAGTAGCTATAATTCTAGCTCCTGAGGTTCCTACTGGGTGACCCAATGCACATGCTCCTCCATGTACGTTAACAATTTCAGGAGATAGATTCAAATCTTTCATTGCAGCCATTGGAACTACTGCAAAAGCTTCGTTTATTTCAAACAGCCCTACATCTTTTATATTCCAATTTGCCTTATCTAAAACTTTCTTAATTGCTCCTATTGGAGCTGTGGTAAACCAGGCTGGATCATGGCTATTAGTTGCATGAGCAACAACCTTTGCCAAAGGTTTGGAGTTACATCTTTCTGCTTCAATTCTACTCATCATAACTAAAGCTGCAGCACCATCTGATATAGAAGAAGAATTTGCAGCAGTAACTGTGCCATCCTTGGAAAAAGCAGGTTTTAAATTTGGAATTTTACTAATATCAGCTGAAAACGGTTGCTCATCTTGACTTATTATTTTTGAACCCTTTCTATTTTTAACTTCAACCGGAACTATTTCTTCATTAAAAGAACCATCTTCATTAGCTTTTTTAGCTCTTTTCAAAGACCTTATTGCAAATTCATCCTGAGCTTGTCTTGTAAATTGATAAGCTTCTGCTGTTGCCTCTGCATAAGAACCCATAAGCCTACCTTCTTCATAGGCATCTTCTAATCCATCTAAAAACATATGATCCTTTAATTCTCCATGACCCATTCTTAAACCTGACCTTACTTTTGGCAAAACATAAGGAGTATTTGACATGCTTTCAATACCGCCAGCTATTGTTATTTTACTAGATCCAGCAATTAATTGATCATTTGCAATCATTGCAGCTCTCATACCAGAACCACACATCTTATTTATTGTAGTGGCACCTGCCGTATTAGGAATACCTGCTCCAATTGCAGATTGTCTTGCTGGTGCTTGACCTAGTCCTGCCGGTAAAACACACCCCATAACTACATCATCAACATCTTCACCTTTTATATTAGCTTTTGATAATGCTGCCTCAATTGCAATACTTCCTAATCGTGTAGCTTTTTCATTAGATAAAGAACCTTGAAAACTTCCCATTGGGGTTCTAGCGGTACCCGTTATAACTATATCATTATTATTCATAAATATTCTCCCTATTATATCTATCTACACTGATTTACACAAATTATCATCTGAGATTGACAAATTTGATCTCTTTCAGGGTTACTTGCTTCCCTTCTAATACATGCATCTCTTCTTCTTAAGCAAACTTTTGCACACATTTTTGTTTCCGTAGCTTTTTCTTCAGGGTCGTATGGAAAATCAGGCACATTATCTTGCGCGATAGAATAAGAATTAAAACTAAATATTATAAAGAAGGCTATAACTATATTTAAAAAATCAATCCTACCTTTAACATTTTTATATTGTCTCATTAAAAATTTCCCTTCCTATCAACATCCTTCTTATTTCACTAGTTCCAGCACCTATTTCATAAAGTTTTGAATCACGTAATAACCTAGCTACAGGATAATCATTAGTGTAACCATTTCCTCCTAATATTTGTATAGCCTCAAGTGTAATTTGTGTACTTTTTTCAGCTGCATATAAAATGGCGCCGGCAGAGTCTTTTCTAGTAGTCTCATTTCTATCACATGATTGAGCAACATTATAAACATAAGACTTACATGCATTCATAGATGTATAAATATCTGCTAACTTACCTTGTATTAATTGGAAACTTCCAATAGGCTGATCGAACTGTTTTCTCTCATGTACATAAGGAACTATAATATCCCAACAATTTTGCATAACACCTAAAGGACCACCTGCTAAAACAACCCTTTCATAATCTAGGCCACTCATTAACACTCTTGCACCTTTATTAACTTCACCTAAAACATTTTCCTCTGGCACTATACAATCATTAAAAATAAGTTCACATGTATTTGATCCACGCATTCCTAATTTATCCAGTTTTTCACCAGTAGAGAAACCTTTAAAACCTTTTTCTATCAAAAAAGCTGTAATCCCCTTAGATCCTGCATCTTTTTCTGTTTTTGCATAGACAACTAAATAATCTGCATCTGGCCCATTAGTTATCCACATTTTAGAACCATTTAATATATAATGGTCACTTTTTTTAGATGCTAAAGTTTTCATACCTACAACATCTGAGCCAGCAACTGACTCACTCATCGCTAAAGCTCCCACTTTATTTCCAGAAATTAAACCAGGTAAATATTTTTCTTTCTGTCTATCATTACCATTAAGTCTAATTTGGTTTATACATAAATTTGAATGAGCTCCATAAGATAAACCTACGGAAGCAGAAGCTCTACTAATTTCCTCAACGCATACAGTATGCTCTAAATAGCCTAAACCACTTCCACCCCACTTTTCTTCTACCGTAACTCCAAGTATTCCTAAATCTCCCATTTTTTTCCAAAGATCGGATGGAAAATCATTATTCTTATCTATTTCAGCAGCTCTGGGAGCAATCTCATTTTTAGAAAAACTTGTTACAGATTCTCTAATCATTTCTGCTGTTTCACCTAAATTAAAATTAAAATCTTCTGGCTTATTAGTAATCATATTCACCTCTTATAAAAAATTAATTAACAAGCATTAATTGAGCCAAACCTAAAAACACAAAGAAACCTACTACATCTGTGACAGTAGTCAACAATATAGATGCTCCTAAAGCCGGATCTACTTTTAACTTTTGCAACATTATTGGAATAGATGCTCCAAAAAATCCTGCTACTAACAAATTGAACATCATTGCTAATGCTATAACTATTCCTAATCCATGTTCGCCAAACCAAAGAGCAGCCACCAAACCCACTATAACAGCAAAAACTATACCATTTATTAAACCAACCAAAATTTCCTTGCCAAATACTCTTAAAGAATTGGAAGGGTTTAGCTCTCTTGTAGCAATAGCTCTTACCGCCACTGTTAAAGTTTGCGTACCTGCATTTCCACCCATCGAAGCAACTATAGGCATTAAAACAGCTAATGCAACTATCTGCTTTATAGTACCTTCAAAAAAGCCTATAGAAATAGAAGCTAATATAGCAGTAAGTAAGTTTATAAATAACCAAGAGAATCTACTTCTAGCAGTTTTCCATGCCGCCATATATAAATCTGTATCACCAGAAACACCTGCAAGTTTAAGCATATCTTCTTCTGCCTCTTCTTGAATGACTTCCACAACATCATCTACTGTAATCATACCAATTAATCTGTTTCTAGCATTTACCACAGGAGCAGAAGTTAAATCATATTTTTCAAATAAGTATGCAATATCCTCTTGATCTGTATTTACTTTTACAACTACAGGGTCATCAATCATGATATCTGTAAGCACAATATTTCTATTATTTCTCATTATTCTATGTAACGGAACAGTACCCACAGGAACATGTTTAGGATCAACAATAAATATGGAATAAAACTGATCAGGGACTTTAACAGACCCTCTTAAATAATCTATTACTTGTCCTACATTCCAATATTTAGGAACAGCAACATAATCCCTTTGCATTAATCTACCTGCAGACATTTCAGGAAATTCTAATGCTTGTCTTATAAGTTTTCTTTCTGCACTTGGTATTTGTTTTATTAAAGCTTCACGTCTATCAATATCAATATTTTCAATAACATATACTGCCTCATCTGTATCCAGCTTACCAATTAAATCACCCAAAATTCCTGGTTTATAATTATCTAAAATTTCTGATAAAACTTGTTCATCTATTGAGGCCAAAACTTCAGCTGGTAAAGAATTTTCTAAACATACAGCCAATAACTTTCTATCTTCTTCAGATAATATTTCAAAGATATCCGCAATATCTGCGTGATGTAAATTTAATACATTATTTTTTAAAAATTCAATATTTTCACTTCGAATATTATCTCTAATTTTTTCTAATTGATCTTTAGAAATACCAAAACCTTTAGCAGTATTATTTTTTTTCTTTTTAGATTCTATAGTTTTAGAATTATTTGTCATTTTCCTAAAAATCCTATAGTTGAATGATAATATTATCTTTATTGTAGCTTTATAAGCAAAAATATTCTAGAGCTTAAATATGAAAAATAAATATATAGAATCATCATCTAATTTAATAAAATGGAAAACAAGTAGTAACTTAATTAAATATAATGTTGCTATAGAAAATATGGGAAAATATATTAATGATATTAAAAATAATAAATCTCCTGAAATTATATGGTTACTAGAACATCCTTCAATATATACCTGCGGAAGAAGTGCAAAAAGTGATGATTTATTAAACACATATAATACGCCCGTAATAAATTCTGGAAGAGGCGGACAAGTTACATATCATGGGCCAGGTCAAAGAATAATTTATATTATGCTAAATTTACAGAATAGAGAAAAAGATGTTAAAAAATATATTCATACACTTGAAAATTGGATGATTATGTCTTTAAAGCAAATAAATATTAAAGCACATACAGCAGCAGATAGAATTGGCTTATGGGTAGAAGGTCCTAAAGGAGAATCAAAAATTGGAGCTATAGGTGTAAGAATTAGTAAATGGATTACAAGCCATGGCATATCTATAAATATAGACCCTGATTTATCTTTTTATAATGGAATTATACCCTGCGGACTAAATAACTATCCCGTTACTTCTTTTAGAGAACTTGGATGTAATACAAAAATTACAGAATTTGATGAAATAATTAAAAAAACTATAAAAGACTTTTTTTAAATCACTCAAACTCAATAAGTTCCTGGTCAACAAAAACAGTGTCCTCTTCTTTCACTTTAACTTTTTGTACTTTGGTATCTTTTTCAGCTTTAAGTATATTTTCCATTTTCATTGCATCTAAAATAATTAAATCGTCACCTTGAGCAATTTCTTGCCCTTCTGCTACACAGACTTTAACTACTCTTCCTGGCATAGGTGATATTAATATTTTGGAAGAATTTAAATTTTCTTTCACAGGAATTAATTTGGATAATCTTAACTCAGGTTCAGTTTGAACTATTACAGATAAATCAAAGCCTGCATGTTTAATATTATACCCAGATAATTCTCTCAAAATTTGCATGATATAATTATGCCCATTAAATAAGATATTAAGAATTGAAGAGCCATAATGCCAATTTACTATAATATTAAAAATTTTATTTTCGAACTTTATACTCAATTTATGTTCAGAACTTTCTCTAGCAGATAATATTTTATATTCAAATTCATATATATCAGTATTTATAACAGTTATTAGCTTATTGTATAAAGAAGGTTTATTTTCCAAATTATTCCTTCTATTTTCAATAGCTTCAATAGACATAGCTGCTAATGCAATTAAATATTTTCTCTCTGTATCTTTTGAACTTCCATCATATCCTTTTGGATATTCTTGATCCAAAAATGCCGTAGTAATATTTCCTGATCTAAATTTATCATTTGTAATTACACTATTTACAAAACTAATATTTGTATTCAAACCTTTTATTACAAATGAATCTAATGCTTCACTCAATTTTGAACATGCTTCTTTTCTATCCTTACCATGGGTAATTAACTTGGCTATCATAGGATCATAATACATGGAGATTTCACCCCCTTCTTCTACTCCACTATCCAGTCTTACAATTTCATTGTCTGTTTTAGGAGGAATAAATGTTTTTACTCTTCCTATTGAAGGAGCAAAATTACGGATAGGGTCTTCAGCATAAACCCTAGCCTCTAAAGACCAACCATTTAACTTAATATCATTTTGAGTAATTTTCAAAGACTTATTAGCAGCTATATTTATCATATTTTCTACTATGTCTATTCCTGTAACCATTTCTGTGACAGGGTGCTCCACTTGTAGCCTGGTATTCATCTCTAAAAAATAAAAAGATTTATCATTTGAAGCAACAAACTCTACAGTACCTGCGCTAGAGTAATTTACAGCTTTAGCTAAACGCATAGCTTGTTCACCCATTTTTTTTCTCATCTCTTCATCAACTAATGGGCTGGGACATTCTTCAATTACTTTTTGATGCCTCCTTTGTACAGAACACTCTCTTTCACCTAAATATATAACATTTCCAAAATTATCTGCTAAAATCTGTATTTCAATATGCCTTGGTCCTTCAATAAATTTTTCAACAAATACTCTATCATCACCAAATGAGTTTTTTGCTTCATTTTTAGCACTTTGAAAACCTGACTTTAATTCTTCTAAATTATTAGCGACCCTCATTCCTTTTCCACCACCACCAGCACTAGCTTTTATCATTACAGGAAAGCCAATCTTATTTGATGCTTCAATGGCACCTTTCAAATCTTTTATAGCACCCTTCGTTCCAGGAATAATATTTACCCCCGCTTTTTTAGCGATTTTTTTTGAAATAATTTTATCACCCATTGATTTTATGGCTTCTACGGAAGGACCAATAAATTTAATTTTAGATTTATTTAATGCTAAGCAAAACTCCGAATTTTCTGATAAAAATCCGTATCCTGGATGAACAGCATCTACTTTTGCTAATTTCGCTACCTTTATAATTTTTTTTATATTCAAATAACTTTTAGAAGACTCTGCTGGTCCTATATTATAAGCTTCATTCATAAATTTTAAATGTTTAGATTTTCTATCAGCATCAGAATAAATTCCTACCGTTTTTATACCCATTTTTTTACAAGTAGAAGCTATTCTACATGCAATCTCACCTCTATTTGCAATTAATATTTTTTTGAACATTTTTTTCTCATTATTTATAGTGGAATATTACCGTGTTTCTTTTTAGGGTTTGTTAATTTTTTTGTTTTTAATAATTCCAAGGCTGAAGCTATTCTATACCTTGTATTACTAGGAGTTATTATATCATCTAAGTACCCTCTAGAAGCCGCCACAAAAGGGTTTGAAAACTTTTCTTGATATTGATCAGTTTGTTTTTCAATTTCTTTTTCATTAGAACCTCTAAAAATGATTTCTACCGCACCCTTTGCACCCATAACCGCTATTTCAGCAGTAGGCCATGCAAAATTAACATCTCCTCTTAAATGTTTAGATGCCATAACATCATAAGCACCTCCATAAGCTTTACGAGTTATTAACGTAACTTTAGGAACTGTAGCTTCGGCAAACGCATATAAAAGTTTAGCTCCATGTTTAATAATTCCTCCATATTCTTGAGCAGTACCAGGTAAAAAACCGGGAACATCTACTAAAGTAACTAAAGGTATATTAAAACTATCACAAAATCTTACAAATCTAGCACCTTTACAAGATGAATCTATATCCAAACACCCTGCTAAAACCATTGGCTGATTAGCAATTATACCGACTGTACTTCCTGCAATCCTAGCAAAACCTATTACAATATTTTGAGCAAAATTTGGTTGTATTTCAAAAAAATCTTCTTCATCTACTAAAGTAAAAACTAATTCCTTAATATCATATGGGTTATTAGCATTACTCGGTATTAATGTGTCTAAATTATACGATTTTCTATCAATAGGATCATTAGTAAATCTTTTTGGGGGCT
>CETU01016057.1_pt1 | contig 11633 bp, 11 predicted proteins | sample 356531 | NCBI WGS metagenome assembly CETU01 (sample SAMEA2623488, study PRJEB7988) | marine metagenome | isolation source: saline water (ENVO:00002010), including
TCATCACCTTTAATTTTTAAAGAATCTAAATCTTGGGCTGCATACAGCAAAGCGCAACCACCTCCGATAACAACTCCTTCCTCAACAGCAGCTCTGGTCGCATTTAATGCATCTTCAACCCTGTCTTTTCTTTCTTTTACCTCAACTTCAGTAGCTCCGCCAACTTTTATAACCGCTACACCACCAGCTAATTTAGCTAATCTTTCTTGAAGTTTTTCTTTATCATAATCAGAAGTAGTTTCATTTATCTCCGATCTTATTTGATTACATCTAGCTTCGATATCTGATTTTTTTCCTTCACCAGCTACGATAGTACTATTTTCTTTATCAATTTTTACTTTTTTACAAGATCCAAGATCTCCAATTTTAACATTTTCAATTTTAATCCCTAAATCTTCAGAAATAACCTGACCTCCAGTTAAGATAGCTATATCTTCTAACATAGCTTTCCTTCTATCTCCAAAACCAGGAGCCTTAACTGCAACAACTTTTAAACCACCTCTTAATTTATTTACAACCAAGGTTGCAAGAGCTTCGCCCTCAACATCCTCTGAGATTATCATTAAAGGACGATTAGCCTGAACAACAGATTCTAACAAAGGTACCATTGGTTGAAGATTAGTTAATTTTTTTTCAACTAAAAGCACAAGAGGATTTTCTAGCTCAGTCGTCATCTTCTCTGTATTGGTAACAAAATATGGAGAAAGATATCCTCTATCAAATTGCATACCTTCAACTACGTCTAGCTCAGTTTCAACCCCTTTTGCTTCTTCAACAGTTATAACTCCTTCATTGCCAACTTTCTGCATAGCTTTTGAAATCATATCGCCAATAGATTTTTCTCCATTAGCAGATATGGTACCGACTTGAGCTACCTCTTCGTTAGCTTTAACTTTTTTTGATGAGTTCTTTAATTTTGAAATTACATGTTCAACGGCTTTGTCGATACCTCTTTTGATATCCATCGGATTCATTCCAGCGGTAACATACTTTAATCCTTCAGTCACAATTGATTGAGTTAAAATAGTTGCAGTTGTAGTGCCGTCCCCAGCATTGTCATTTGTTTTGCTAGCAACTTCTTTAACCATTTGAGCACCCATATTTTCAAATTTATCATCTAGTTCAATCTCCTTAGCAACTGAGACACCGTCTTTAGTTGTTCTTGGAGCACCATAAGATTTGTCCATTACGACGTTTCTGCCCTTAGGACCTAAAGTTACTTTTACTGCATTAGCTAAAGTGTTGACACCTTTAAGCATTTTAGCTCTTGCTTCAGTATCGAATTTTATTATTTTTGCCATTTGTATTTCTCCCTATAATTTATTTTTTGCTTTTAGAAACTCCCATAATGTCAGACTCTTTCATTATGCTATATTCTTTACCATCAAAATTTTAACTTCGGTTCCTGACCATTTACCAAATAAGACAATATCACCAACTTTTACGTCCATAGGATTGGTTTTTCCATTTTCATTTTTAGAACCTGGACCAACAGCAATAACTTCACCTTCTTGTGGTTTTTCCTTTGCCGTGTCAGGAATAATTATTCCTCCAGCAGTTTTTTCCTCACTATCGAGGACTTTTATAAGCACTCTGTCATGTAATGGTCTGAATTTCATATAATCTCCTATTTGTATATGATCTTGATATGGTATGTTTTGATTAAATTTCAAGAGATTAAATCTATATTTTCGAAAAAGTCTTGATATTGCTATATTTTATGAACTTTCCTATAAGGTATTTAGAGGACAATTAGAAATTGAAAAAACTGGAAAATGTAAGAAAAATAATTCAAAATTATGACAACTTCATAATAGACTTATGGGGAGTTGTTCATAATGGGGTCAATACAAATCCTGGAGCGTTAAAAGTTATAGATGAACTTTATAAAAAAAGGAAAAAATTTACCTTTTTATCAAATGCCCCTAGACCAGTCAGTGATGTAAGAGAATTTTTAATAAAAAAAATGAAAATTAAGAGCAAATTTCTTTCGAATATATTGACGTCAGGGGAGGCTGCAATTTTATCTTTAAAAAAATTTGAATATGGAAAATTTTTTTTTCACTTAGGGCCAGATAGAGATCACAAAATTTATCAAGGTTATGAAAAGTATAAAACTAGCATTTTAAAATGTGACTATATTTTATGCACTGGGCTATATGATCATGAAATGAAAAATTTGAGTTATTATGAAAAATTGCTTTTAGGCAGCGAAAAAAAAACTATGATATGCACTAATCCAGATTTAATAGTAGATAGAGGAAATGAACAAGAATATTGTGCAGGAACTATTGCAAAAATTTTTGAAAAAATTGGTGGAAAGGTCATTTACTTTGGAAAACCTTATAAAGAAATTTATGATTTATTAATTAGTAAAACAGAAAAAGTTTTAATAATTGGAGACAATCTTAGGACAGATATAAAAGGGGCTAATTATTTAAAAAAAGACTCACTTTTTATTATGAATGGTGTACACAAGAATGAAATAAAAAAATTTAAGAATTTAGAGACGTTTTTTGAAAAATATAATATCAAACCTAACTTTATACAAAACGATTTAAACTGGTAGCATGAAGGTTTTTAATAATATTAATATAACAAAGAAATTTAAAAACGCAGTAATAGCGGTTGGTAATTTTGATGGTGTTCACCTTGGTCATAAAAAAGTTTTAAAAGAAGCTTTCAAAAAAGCAAAGCAAACTAAAAGAAAACTTGGTTTATTAACTTTTGAACCAATACCCGTAATGTTTTTTAACAAACAAATTAAAAATCATAGATTATGTTTGATTAATCAAAAAAAAATTCTATTAAAAAAAGAAAAACTTGATTTTGTAATAATTCAAAAATTTGATCGGAAATTTTCAAAATTAAATTATCAGAAATTTATAAAGAAAATTTTATTTAGAAAAATAAATTGTAGCTATTTGTATGTGAGTAAAAATTTTAAATTTGGTAATAAAAGAGGAGGAGATGTAAGAAAACTAATAAAATACGAAAAAAAATATAATTATAAAACAATAATTACAAAACCATTTAAAAAAGATAACAAGATTATATCTTCAACAATGATAAGAAATATGCTGAGCAAGGGACAAATACAAAAGGCTAATAAACTTCTAGGTAGAGATTGGGAAATTGAGGGGAAGGTTGTTAGAGGAGACAAAAGAGGTAGAAAAATTGGTTTTCCAACTTGCAATTTGAATTTAGCAAATTACAAAATCCCACGATTTGGTGTCTACTCAGTCAAAGTGAGAATTAACAAAAGTATTAAAAAAGGCATAGCAAATGTAGGATATCGACCAACTTTTAATGGTAACAAACTTTTATTAGAGGTTAATATTTTTGGTTTAAAAAAAAATCTATATAATAAAAATATTAATGTGATATTTAGTAATTTTATAAGACCAGAAAAAAAATTTAAAAATTTGTTGGAACTGAAAAGTCAAATAAAAAAAGATATAATAAAAGCAAAAAAAAATGTCTAAAGAAAGTTTACAATTACCCAAAACTGCTTTCTCGATGAAAGCAAATTTACCCCAAAAAGAACCCGAGATTATAAACAAATGGGAAAAAAATAAGCTTTATGAAAAGTTAAGAAAAAGTTCAAAAGGTAAAAAAAAATTCGTGTTACATGACGGACCACCTTATGCAAATGGACATATTCATATGGGTACTGCTCTTAATAAAATTTTAAAGGATATGATTACTCGATTTCATCAAATGGATGGAAAAGACTCAATTTATGTGCCTGGCTGGGATTGTCATGGTTTACCTATCGAGTGGAAAATTGAAGAAGAGTACAAAAAGAAAAAGAAAAACAAAGACGACGTACCTATAAAAGATTTTAGAAGTGAGTGTAGAGAATTTGCAAAAAAATGGATCAATATTCACATAAAAGAATTCAAGAGACTTGGTGTAGTTGGAGATTTTAAAAATTATTACTCAACGATGAGCAATAGTGCTGAAGCTCAAATTGTAAGGGAATTAGGAAAATTTTTAATTGATAAAAGTTTGTACCAAGGATTTAAACCCGTTTTATGGTCAACTGTTGAAAAAACTGCTTTAGCTGATGCAGAAGTTGAATATCTTGATCATACCTCAAGTACGATATTTGTGGCTTTTAAAGTAAAAAAAACTAATAAATCTTTTTTAAAAGATTCAAGTATAGTTATTTGGACTACAACACCATGGACTATACCTGCAAATAAGGCTCTAGCTTACAATAATCAAATTGAATATGCTTTGGTAAATGTTAAAGGATTACCGAATTTTAACTCGGACAAAATTATAGTTGCGTCAAATCTTTTAAAAGACATCGTCAAGTCTTGCGAGATTAAAGAATATCAAATTGTAAAAACTTTTAAGGGAACAGAATTAAAAGACACTATTTGTTCCCATCCATTTTTAAATATTGGTTATGATCATGAAATACCTTTGTTGGAAGCAAATTTCGTTAATTTAGAGCAAGGGACGGGCATAGTTCATTGTGCGCCAAGTCACGGGCCTGATGATTTTAACTTATGCTTAAAAAATAATATTCCAACAAGCTATACAGTTGACGATGGTGGAAAATATACAGATCAAATCCCTGTTTTTGAAAAAACCCATATATTTAAAGCCGATCCAATAATAATAGAAAAATTAAAAAACGAAAAAATGTTATTATTTGAAGATAAGCTTCAACACAGCTATCCACATTCTTGGCGGTCTAAAGCGCCACTTGTTTATAGGGCCACACCTCAGTGGTTTATATCAATGGAAACAAAATCACTTCGAGATAAAGCAATAAAATCTATTAACGAAACTGTTTTTTATCCTCCCAAAGGAAAAGAGAGATTGCTTTCTATGATTGAAGGTAGACCAGACTGGTGTGTTTCTAGACAAAGGGTTTGGGGTGTGCCTTTACCAATTTTTGTTAACAAGAAAACAAAAGAACCATTAAGAGATAAAAAAGTAATTGATAGAATTGCTGAAATTTATGAAAAAGAAGGCTCAGATTGTTGGTTCACAGATGATCCTCAAAGATTTTTAGGAACAGATTATAATGCGAAAGAATATGATCAACTTAAGGATATCGTTGAAGTTTGGTTTGATAGCGGTTCAACGCATAGTTTTGTTTTGGAGTCCAGAAAAGATCTTAAATGGCCAGCTGATATGTATTTAGAAGGATCAGATCAACATAGAGGATGGTTTCACTCATCTCTATTAGAATCTTGTGGAACAAGGGGCAAAGCTCCGTTTGAAACTATCTTGTCTCACGGATTTGTTGTTGACGGCAAAGGTATGAAAATGTCGAAATCATCTGGTAACGTTATTTCTCCAGAAGACATTCTTAAAAAATATGGAGCCGATATATTAAGAGTTTGGGTTGCAGCTTCAGATTATGCAGAAGATTTGAGAATTGATAATACTATTTTAACTCAGCATGCTGAGTCTTATAGAAAGATAAGAAATACTTTTAGATTTATCTTAGGTAACATAAAAGATAATTTTGAACCTCAAATACTTGATGACATAAAAGTAAATGAATTACCAGAATTAGAGAGATTTATTTTAAATAAAATTTATAATGTAAATAAATCATATAATGAAAATTTAAAAAAATATAACTTTCATAAGCTATATAAAGAATTATTAAATTTTTGCACTTTAGATCTTTCATCTTTTTATTTTGATATAAGAAAAGATGTTCTTTATTGTGAGGGCCAAAAATCCAAAAAAAGAAAAGATTGTATTTTAGTTTTAAATGTAATTCTGGATTGTTTATTGAAATGGTTTGCACCAATTTTAGTTTTTACTACTGAAGAAATTTTTACTTTGGTGAGCAAAACTTCAAAAAGTATTCACGAATTAGATTTACCCAAAATTAATGAAAGTTTTAAAAATTCAGAAATTGAAAATAAGTGGACTAAACTTTTCAAATTAAAACAAGAGGCTAACATTGCAATTGAGCAAAAAAGAGCAAACAAAGAAATAGGATCGAGTCTGGAGGCAGAAATAGAAATTAAAACATCTTCAAAAAATATCAAACTTTTAGAGGGTTTAGACTTATCAGAATATTTTATTACCTCAGCCGCCAAAGCAACGGAAACATCAAATGACAAAGGCGAAAATGAAATTATAGTTAAAAGGGCTGAGGGTAATAAATGCCCAAGATGTTGGAAGATTGTGGTGAATAAGTGCTTAAGATGCGAAAAAGTTTTAAGTGAAAGTTAACTATATATGAATTATCTTAATTCAATTAAAAAATTTTTTTTGAGCTTTTTTTTAATATTTATAATTTTTATCTCTGACAGAATAAGTAAAAACAAAATTATCCAAATTTCTGAAAATAAGAACAGCATTTACATAAATGATTTTCTTAATTTTGATTTAGTTTTTAACACTGGAATAGCGTTTGGTATTTTCAGCTCTCAAAACGACTTAGTATATAACGCAATTACATTTTTAATCTCTATAATTATTGTGTTTATTGTATATTTAATTTTGACATCACATAATATAGACAAAATTTTGTATTCATGTATTGCTGGAGGAGCTTTAGGAAACTTATATGACAGAATATTTTTTAGAGCTGTGCCAGATTTTATTGATTTTCATATAAATGATTATCATTGGTTTAGTTTCAATTTGGCCGATATATTTATAAGTTTAGGAATAATAATGATTTTAATTAAGGAACTTTTCAATAAGAACAATGAAATTTAGCAAAATTATACTTTCATTAAGTTATATAATTTTTTTGACCTCTTGTGGATCATTTGGCGAAGTTGGTGATGCTTTGAGAAATGAAAAAACAAATACTACTGATGAATTTTTAATAGAAAAAAGAGATCCATTGACTTTACCACCAAACATGAATGAGCTACCAAAACCAAACAAATCCTCTAACAGAATTAATAAAACAAATTCATTTGAAAAATCTTTGAAAGGCAATGAAGACAAAATTAATGATAATCAAAACAAATCTAAATCTAACATAGAAAAACTAATACTTGATGAAATGAAAAAATGAAAAAAAGAAATAATAATATTATTAGATTTAAACATTACAGCAACATAAAAACTAAAATTAATAAAAAAAAATCTTTTGAAAAAGTAATTGAAAATAACCTTAACTTAATCACTCATGAATTAAATTTAAAAAAAAATGCAATATTTACTCTCGGCAAAAAATTTAAAATTAACTTTTCTATAAAAGATTTAAAATCGTACAAAAAATTTAGTAAAATTGTTATTATAGGGATGGGAGGATCTATTTTGGGTGCTCAGGCTGTATACGACTTCTTCAAAACGAAAATAAAAAAGCAAATTTTTTTTGTGAATAATCTGGAGGCAAGTTTATTAAAAGAAATTAATACAAACTGTAGTAAAAAAAATACCTTATTTGTTTTGATATCGAAATCTGGAAATACAATAGAGACACTTTCATCAATTAACACTCTAAATAAAGATATAATAGATAAAAAAAATGCAATAGTTATTACAACGAACGAAACTAATCAACTTTTAAACTTTGCAAAAAGAAAAAAAATAAAAGTAATAAACCATAGGAGTTATGTGTCTGGAAGATATTCCATTTTTTCCGAAACAAGCCTTGTTCCTTTATATTTTATGGACATTCAAATTTCTCAGTTTAGAAAAGATATTTTAGATTTTTTGAATAAGGAGAAAAAAATTTTAAAAAAAAATTTACTCAATATGTTCAAAATATATGAGAGTAAAAAAATTAATTCTATTATTCTTATGAGTTATTTCAAAGAAAGTGATCATTTTTTGCAATGGCTACAACAATTGATAGCAGAGAGTTTAGGTAAAAATAATAAAGGTATTTTACCCGTGACATCACTAGGCCCAAAAGATCATCACAGTCTACTTCAGCTTTATTTAGATGGTCCGAAAGATAAATTTTTTTATATTTTTTCTCAAAAGGATAAAAATAAAAATAGAAATAATCTAAAATTATTCAGCAAAGTTCTAAATAATAAAGATATAAATCAAATATTATTTTCTCAAAAAGAAGCTTTTTTGAAAACCTTAAAGACAAAGAAAATATCATATGTTGAAATCACGATAAATAATCTAAATAGCTCAACACTGGGAAAATTGTTTTCATATTTTATATTGGAGACGATAATAATTGGAAGAAAACTAAATCTAAATCCATTTAATCAGCCTGCTGTCGAATCTGTTAAAAAAAATACAAAAAGAATTTTATTCAATCAATAAACCAAAAATAATTTTTGATCTTCCATATTTCTTCGTCTCAAGTATACGAAAATTGTCATTTAAAAATTCTCTTGTTTTATTTTCTCTATGTATAATAAGTAAATTATTCTTATTGTAAATTTTTGCCTTAATTATTAAAGATAGAATTTTTTGAAAATTATCCTCTGCGTAAGGTGGATCTAAAAAAATTATATTATATTTGTAATCAATTTTTAATATTTGAAAAAATCTTTCAACGTCAATAGGATACACTTCAGTTTTATCTTGTAGTGACAACCTTTTAATATTTTTTTTCAAAATTTTTAATGTATCAGAATTTTTTTCAACGAAATCGACTTTTTTTGCACCCCTAGAAAGAGTTTCCAAACCAAAAGAACCAACACCAGAAAATAAATCTAAAACAATACATTGTTGTAAATCAACCGAAATTTTATTTGAATGACTAATTAAATTAAAAATATTCTCTCTAACTATATCCCTTAAAGGTCGAGTATGAGAAGAATTAATGAATGAGATTTTTCTTTTTTTAAGACTACCACCAATAATTCTCATTTAATGACTCTCCATCCAATATCTTTTCGATAAAAACTATTCTTCAAGTTTATTATTTTAAGACAATCGTGTATTTTTTTTCTAATAACTTTAAAATTATTTCCCAGGATAGTAATGTTAAGTATTCGTCCACCTGAAGATTTAATTTCACCATCTATTATTTTAGTTCCTGCGTGAAAAATAAATCGATTTTTCTCATTTTTAATTTTTGATAAATTATTTAAATTCAAATTCTTTTTATATTTTTTTGGGTAGCCTTTTGAACACAAAACAACTGTCATGCATTTTTTCTTTTTCCATTCAATTTTGATTTTGTTTAATTTGTTTTTTAAGGAAAAGTTTATAATTTTTAACAAATCAGTTTTCAATCTAGGTAAGATTACCTGACATTCTGGGTCTCCCATGCGAACATTGTATTCAATCAAAAATGGTTCACCATTCTTAATCATTAAACCTACGTATAGAAATCCCCTATAATATTCCCCTCTCTTTTTTAAAGCTTGTAAAGTTGGTTTAACAATTTTTGTGATAATTTTTTTTTCAATTTTAGTATTAAATATTTTGATAGGAGAATATGCCCCCATTCCACCAGTGTTTAAACCTTTCTCATTTTCTCCAACTTTTTTATGATCTTGAGCAACACCGAAAAATTTAAAATTATTCTTATCCACAATCAAAAAATAACTTGCTTCCTCTCCTTGTAGAAATTCCTCTAAAACAGCCTTTTTTGAGGTCTTAAATTTTCCTAAAAAAATTTCATTTGTTGTTTTGCGAACATGATTGAGAGATTTACAAATTGTTACTCCTTTACCGGCAGCCAAACCATCAGCTTTAACCACCACTGGTAATGAGCAAGTTTTTAAAAAATTTATTACGTCTTTTGAATTGTGACAAATTTTAAACTTAGCTGTTGGTATATTGTATTTTTTACATAAAGATTTCATGAATGCTTTAGAGCCTTCTAGTTGAGAAGCATATTTATTGGGGCCAAAAACTTTGATTTTATTTTTTTCTAAAAAATCGACTATACCATTGACCAAAGGCTCTTCAGGACCAACGATTACTAAAGAAATTTTAAGTATTTTTAAAACTTTTAGGAGAAGCTTAAAATCGAGAAAGTCTATATCTATGTTAGTAGCAAATTTGCTAGTACCCGCATTTCCAGGAATACAATAAATATTATTATTTATATTAGATTGATATAATTTATGGCTAAGAGCATGCTCCCTTCCTCCACTTCCAATTAAAGCAATATTCATATGAAAAAAATTATTATATAATGTTTAAAGTATGGGAGAAGTAAAAGCAAAAATAAAATATTTACCAAATACATATGAAATTTTGGAAAAGGGAGATTACGTTGAATGCGCTGTTTCAAATAAAAAAATACCCTTAGAAAAACTTTGTTATTGGAATGTTGAACTTCAAGAGGCCTATTTTTCTCCAAAAGAAGTAAGTGAAAGATATAAAAAAATTAAATAACTATTTCCATCTGTTGTGAGTAAGTATCCATTGAGAAGGATCTTGAGCTACCATTTTCTCCAATACTGTATTGATCTCGTTAGTAATCTCAACTTTATCTTTATCTATATTATTAGGATGTTTACAGCTAATAGGCTTTAATATCTCAACTTCAAATTTATCATCAAAAGTCCTGTTGATGTAAATAGGTATTATTTGACATTTAAATTTGAGGGCAAGTTGGGCAGGCAGAAAAGTTGTGTGAGCGGGTGTTCCAAAAAAATTGACCCTAGCACCTTCGCTAACACGTTGATCTACCATTAACGCAATACTATTTTTATTACTAAGATAATTTATTGCTTCCTTAACTCCCTTTATGCCTTTTTTTATTTGATTTTTGCATACATATTTTTTTCTCAAGTACTCCATGAAGGGGTTAAGAAAAAAATTATTCAAAGGTCGATATATTGTTGCTAACTTTATATTCATCTTAGTCAATTCCATTGACATAAGTTCAAAGTTTGCAAAATGTCCAGAAATAAAAATAACAGGTTCATTTTTAAGAAGAGTTGTTTCTAAATAATTTTTATTTTTAATTTTAATGTGGTTATTGCTTTGTTTAAAATTTTTTAAAAAAATATATTCAATAAAAGTTTTTCCATAATTAGACCACATTTTTTTTATTGTATTTTTTTTTAGATTTTCATCCATTGAAGAATTAATTTTATCTAAATTTTTGATAATTAATTTTTCGGATCTGAAGTAAAACCCAATTTTTTGAAATAGATATGAAAAAAAAATCCGACTATATTTTAATCCAATAAAAAAAGATATAATATACAGAAAATATACTATTAGCGCTTCAAAAAAATATCTTATAGTTTTAATCATATTTTTTTTGAAAGTTCTTTAAAAAACTCCTTCTCCTTTTTTATTTTAAGATTGATTTTTAAGAAATCTATATTTCTTTTAAATAAATATTTAATTCTATGAAAATCTTTTTCCGTTGTTAATAATCGAAGATTATTTTTTTTGGCTTTATCAATTAATTTTCTTAAATCTTTGTCTTTGTACATATAATGATCTGGAAATTCTAATTTTTCAACAACATTAAATTTATTTTTTTTTAAAAGACTAAAAAAGCTTTGTGGATTACCTATGCCAGAAAATGCTAATATTTTTCTTTTTTTTATAGCTGATTTAATTTTGCTAAACTCGTAATAAGAATAAAAAATTTTAATTTCTTTTGAAATTGAGCTTATCTTTTTTTCCAAAATTTTACTTCTATTGCCATTGATAACTACAATATCTTTTTCTTCAATAGAATTTATCTTTTCTCTTAAAGGGCCAGCAGGAAAAAGAAATCCATTTCCTATCAAATCATCAGAATT